>Ga0272448_1000188_pt1 | contig 94454 bp, 53 predicted proteins | sample YNPCB0191_FD_202220 | JGI IMG/M metagenome (GOLD analysis project Ga0272448, IMG submission 202220) | Hot spring sediment microbial communities from Yellowstone National Park, WY, United States - YNP-CB-019-1 | ecosystem: Environmental > Aquatic > Thermal springs > Hot (42-90C) > Sediment... | reverse complement strand
GCCGCCGAAATAAATCCTGCCGTCCGCGCCCACCGCGGCCGCATACATCTTGTGCGTGCCAGCAAGCTCCTTGCTGCCCAGGAGGAGGAGTTGCCGCGGATTGGCGCGCTTGTCCTCATCCCGAATAACGCTGCCCGCGGCATCAACCGTGCCTGCTGTCCAAGGCTGCGCTGGGTCATAGACGTAGAGCGGAGAAGTTGGGTAGCCGCTCATGTATACCCTGCCTTCATGAATTGCGGTGGCGTAATGGCTCAAGTGAATCTTGCCGAGGTGCGCACCTTTGCCGGTAGTGGGGTCGTAAATGAAGTTGCCCTCATACGCCCCGGCGGTGCCGAAGATACGACCATCGGGCAGTTCCACCAGACGATAGATGGTGTGCGGGTAGGTGGGCACCTGGTAACGGTAGACTTTCCACCCCAGGGCTTCCGGAGGTGTGCCGAGTGCGGGAGACTTGGGAACTGCGGCCTTCTCCTCCAATCTGCGCACCCGGATCTCTGCCCAACCTTCGGCGTCTGGGACTGCCCGCGCGGTGTTCACCTCCGGAGGCGGTGGCGTCGCGATATGCGGCTTCGGTTCGGCCGGTTCCGGCCAGGGCGGCTTCTCCTGCGGGTTTTTGCGGACGATGGCCTTTCCCTGATACAGCCAGTAGTCAATCCGATTGCCGTCGGTGCCGACGGCCCCTGACGCGCTTGCCGTGCAGCCGTAGCGTTCTTGGCGTACTGAGACCATACCGCCTACGTTCCCCGTTGTTACCAGTGTCTCCGAGTTGCCTGTTTGCCGGTCGTAAGCGACGAGATACCACGGCACCTTGCCGCTGGCGATGTAGATGTAGCGGTCATCCGCGCCACCGCTGTAGCCCCAGCAGCCGCTTGGGGCGTGGCTCGGGCCGATAGGACCGAAGTCTGTGACTTTGCCGGTGATGGGGTCAATCTCGGCGGCGCTGGCGGCCTTGGTCGTATGGGCGCCAATGGCGTAGAGTTTGCCGTTGGTGCCCAAGACAAGAGGATGGGTCCCGCCAAGCAATGTCTCTGGCATGGGGAGGGCGTTGAGGGCAAGCTCGTTGGTCGCGGGATCATAAACGCAAATCTGCTGCCGCAACTTGCCGTCGAGGATGGAAATGTAGAGTTTGCCATTCGGAGCGATGACCGCCGGACACAGGTGGAAATCGTAGCCGCGTTCGGTTTGTACCTTTTTGATTTCGCCGGTGCCCAGGTCAATAATGACTATTGTGTTCGGGCCGCCATATTGAGGGAAGTATATTTGCAACAAGTCCCAGGTCTTGCCGTCGGGGTTAGGCGCTCTGAGGAGCCGGCCTTCACGGATTGACTGCACGGGGACACAGAGCGCCTCTGCTTGCAGTGTAGGTGCGGCGGCCAGCCGCTGGACGAGGTCAGGTTCTTCCACCGCGCGCCAATCGGCTGCGAACACGCTCGCCGTGCCCAGCCACGTGCAAATGATGCCCAGCACCACGCCCGCAGTTGTTCTCATTGTCTTCCTCCTTTTCAGTCTCATAGCCCAGCGCCGAAGGTATGATACCCCACTTGGCTGGAGTGGGCAAGCACTGCGCAGCCGAACGTGGCGGGAGAAGAGGGGGCGGGGGCACGATGGACGAGATGATCAGGATAAAGCAGGACTACTGCCGCGCGCCCTTGCGCCCGCTACGCGACCGTGCTATTCTGGCATGGCGAGGTTGTTGTACTCCGTCAATTTGCGCTATTCGCGTAGTTCGTGGAGTCATCATGTCCAATCGCCTGGAACGATACCGCGCGCTGGGATATGAACTACCCGATCTGATATGGCGCTGGGAGTTGGACGGCCCAGGCTTTGAGCGCCTGCGGCTGGTGCAGGTCCCGCGTCCTCGTCCGGCTCCGGACGAGGTTGCTTTCCGAGTTGACGTGAACACGCTTTGTTTCTCGGACATTAAAGTCATTCGTCAGGCAGGTGAACATCCGCGCCTGCAGGGCTACGACGTCGCCCGTAATAAAGTGGTTCCTGGCCATGAGATGAGTATCACGATTACGGAAGTCGGCAGTGCGGTGGCGGACCGCTTTCGCCCCGGACAGCGCTGGACGGTGCAGCCGGACATCAATAAGTATCGTCGCGCCGTTGGTTATGATATCTGGGGTGGTCTGGCCCAGTTCGGGGTCTTTGGTCCCCAGGTGCAGGAATACCTCCTGCCGTTGCGGTCGGAAACCGGCTACAGCGCGGCGGCGCTGAGCGAGCCGTGGGCGTGTGTTGAGGCCTCGTATCGCCGCGTCGACTTGGTAGCGGAGGATGAGGTGGTGTGGCTCGTGGGCGGGGCCGGCCCGATGGGTCAGATGCACCTCATACGTGCACTGGAGAAGAAACGCGCGGGGGGCGCACCGAATCTGCGCATGATTATCGTTACGGATATCAGCAGCGAACGTCTGGCGGACCTTGCGCGTCGTCACGCTGACCGGGCCCGGGACGCTGGTGTTTCTCTCCACACGATCAATACCGCCGCAGAGAACCTTGGAGCGCGCCTCAGGGCTATCGCGCCACAGGGGGTCAGCTATGCTATCGGCCTCTGCCCGGTGCCGGAGGCGATCGTTGAGGCGCTGCGTTATGTGCGGCCATATGGCGTCCTCAGTGTCTTTGCTGGCCTCAAACGTGGCACCGGTCAGGTCACGCTCGGCGATGTACACTACGACAGTGTTACCATCACAGGTAACAGCGGCTCAACGCTGGAAGATATGCAACGGTGCCTCGCACTGGCAGAGCGCGGGGCACTTGATACCGATGCGGCGGTGGGGGCGGTGGCCGGCCTGCGGGCCGCGCATGCGGCGCTCCTGGCGGTCGCAGAGGGCAGAGTGAGCAATAAGATTGCCATTTATCCACAACTGACTGACTTGCCTCTGACGCCGGTGGAAGCGCTGCCGGATGTGGTGGATTTCCCCTCGCCTCTAGCTGCGCAGTTGCGAGCGGGTCGTTGGAGCCGCACGGCGGAAGCCGTGATGCTAGAGAAGTTGCTCCAACTGGGATGAGTCAGGGGCCATAAGATCGCCACGGAGCAGTAGTCGAGGCGGTTTCCAACCTTGTCGCAGCGAATTCCAGGTGCGACAGGCTGATGAAAAACGCAGTAGTTTTCGGCGCGGGTGCGATTGGGCTGGCGTTTCTGGGCGACCTCCTGGACCGGTCAGGGTATGCGACTACTTTTCTGGATGTACGTGACGACATTGTCGCTGCCTTGAGCCAGCGGGGCGGCTATGATATTCGCATTGTGAGCCGCGATCAGGAGCACCTGCGACACATCCGTAATGTGCGCGCCATCAACACAGCCACCTTTGCGGTCAATCCCTCAGTGCGTGAGGCGGTATGCCGGTCACTGGCAGAGGCAGACTTTATTGCCACCGCCGCAGGCGAGCGGGCGCTGACGGCAATTGCCCCTATCCTTGCTGCCGGTTTGGCGCGGCGCCTGGAAATCCTGCGCCCCGGCCCCATAAGCGTCATGTGCTGTGAAAATATCGCTGACCCCGCAGCCATTCTTCGCGCCGGCATTGAACGCGCATTGCCGCCCGCTACCTGGGGAGTGCTCGCGGAGCGCCTCGGCATTGCTCGCAGCGTCATCAGCCGTATGACCCCTGTGATTACTAGCCTTGATCACATCGTCACCGAGGCCTACGACGAGATTCCGGTGGAGGCTGCGGCATGGCGCGGCCCAGCTCCAGACATCGTCGGCCTGCGCCTCGTGGACAACTTCACCGCGTACAAGGTGCGTAAACTCATCATGCACAACATGACTCATGCGACTGCTGCATATCTCGGTTATTTTCTCGGCAAGCGCGATATCGGCGAGGCAATGCAGGACGCACGCATCGCCGCTGTAACCCGTGCAGCCATGAGGGAGGCAATGGACGCCCTTCTCGCCGAGTTTGACCTGCCACGTGCCGAACAGGAGGCGCACGCAGAGGACCTGCTGCACCGCTACGGCAATCCGGCTTTGGGGCATACGGTGGCGAACGTGGCACGCGATCCGATTCGCAAACTGGGGCCGGATGACCGGCTGATGACGGCAGTGCGCCTGGCGGAAAGACATCAACTGCCGCATGAGGTTGTCCTCTTCAGCATCTCGCTGGCGCTCAACTATGACCATCCTACTGACGCCGAGGCGCAGATGCTGCAGAGACGGTTGGTTGCCGAGGGGGTGAAGCCGGTGATACAGTCGGTATGTGGTGTACAGCCTGACGAACCGCTGTGCGCTGCCGTGGCAGATGCCTACACGACGACGCGCGCGGCCATCGTGGCCGCGCGGGCGGCAGGTGATACTGGGCCGATCTGCGCCCTGGTGGATGACTTGCTCCGGCGGAAGGCCGCTGGCGGTTGGCAGGCAGGTCAGGCCGGAAGAGGATACCCATGATGACGTTGAACGAACTGTTGGCGAGATTCCAACCTGATGTGGAGGTGATTGAGCGTGGCCGGCAACGTCAGGCGGCTGTCTGGCATGGCCGCAAGCCTGATTCTCTGCCTATCCTCGTCAGCGGTCAACTTCCTGCTGACCTCAAGAAACTGCCCCGCTATAACCTCAAGGAGTGTTGGTATGACCGGGAGAAGATGCTGTGGAACGCGCTCCTGGACATGATTGCGATGTGCGAGGCGAAGAGCGATGGTTGTCCCTCAATGCGCGCCAACCTCGGCTGCGGCGTCATGGCCACCGTCTTTGGCTGCCGGCAACTGGTATTTGAGGACAAGATGCCGTGGATTCATGAGCATCTTAGCAGGGAAGCCATTGATGCCGCGGACATCAGCGCAGCCGAGACGAAGGGCGATGTTCCGCGGGTGCTGGACTATATGACCTTCTTCCGCGACAGGCTCGGTGACAAGGCTCATGTCTACTGTGCCGATGTCCAGGGGCCATTTGACATCGCCCACCTGGTTTATGGCGACGCCATCTTCACGGACATGTACGATGCCCCGGCCTTTGTGCACCGCCTTCTGGACAAGTGTACGAACGTTTATATCGCGGTGACGCAGGCGATGAAGTCGGTCAATGGCGAGGCTGCTGACCAGGCCTATCATTACAACGGCCTGTACGTTGAGCGGGCGGGGACGCGGACGAGTGAGGACACGACTACGCTGATCAGCCCGGCGCAGGTGCGGGAGTTTGCGTTGCCATACACCGTGCGGGCTTTTGCTCCTTTCAGGGGAGGCTACGTGCATTATTGCGGCAATGGCGAGAATCTGAGACACCTGTTCATGGCCGAGCCGACCGTGCGCGGCTTCAACTTCGGCAATCCGGAGATGCATGACATGCCGAAGGTGGTGGGGGAGATCATCGCCAGCGGGCGCGTCTATTATGGCGGCTGGCCACGGCAGCCGGAGGAGGGGGTGCGCCAGTACTTCCGCCGCGTGCTGAAGTCGCTGGAGGGGGTGCGCACCGGTTTCATCTTCACGCCCACGCTGCGGCCGGAGGACGGCGACCGGCGCCGGATTGTCCAACTGTGGCGCGAGTTACAGTAGTAGGCAATGGGGCACCATTGCCGCATACTTGCTTATCTTGCCGAAGCGCCAAGTGCTAACTGGCGTGGTGCCGATGACGAGGTCGTTGTGCGAGCGGGTGCCCGCGGACTGGTGGCGCACGTTTTTCGCCCGGGATTATTGCATCCTCTACCACCGCGAGTTTACCCCCAGCGGACGCGGCGGGAGGTGCGCATGGTGGAACGGGTGGTGCCTTTGCGTCCAGGGGCGCATGTTCTTGACCTGTGTTGCGGTCACTGGCGGCACCTCCGCCTCCTGCGTCGGATGGGGTATGCAGCGCTCGGGGTGGATTTGTCGCGCGAGCAGATCGGGCGGGCGCGGCGGGCGGCGTGGGGAGGTCCTTGCCCCATTGCCCGCGCCGACGTACGGACCTTGCCTTTCAGGGCGGGGTTTGACGCCGTCATCAGCTTGGACGGCTCTTTTGGGTATTTCAGTGATGAGGATAACTTCCGCCATCTTGGCGAGACAGCTCGCGTGCTCCGGCGGGGCGGCCGACTGGTGCTGGACCTGCAGAACCCAGCGCGCGTCGTCGCGGTCAGACCGAGACGCGTTTTGCGCGACCCCGTAACCGGCGGGCGTGTGGTGGAGGAGTTCCAGTTGGACCGTGGTGCGCGCCGTGTTTATGGGCGCAAGGAATTGCGCCTGGGCGATATCTGCCGTGAGTATTTCTTTGTGCTGCGCTATTATGAACCGCCCGAACTCGTCGCGCTCCTGACAGCGCAGGGGCTGGAGGTGAAGGCGGTCTTTGGTGATTACGATTTGACGGCATACAGCAAGTCCAGCCCGCGGCTGATCGTAGTTGCGGACAAGAGGTAACCATGGCGGTCCTGGGGTGGGTTGGCTCGGTCGCAGCAGGACTCATGCGGGGCTGGTGCGCTTAGTGTTCACAGGTCCCCTCGGCGGTATGTTGTTCGAACTGGCAGCGCTGGTCCTTGTGTTGCATGTAGTCAGCTGCCGTGCTGTGTTTGTGTGACCGGTCAACGGAATTTGGTGACCCGGCCACCTGCCGATTGTGGTCAATTTGGCACCAGGTGCGTGGATGGTAGAAGAGGGCAGTGAGCCAGGGCTGACCAACTTACAGGCGCGTGAGATGTCGGGACGGATTGTTTTCTCAATGTGATTGCCTGTGCCGCTGTGAGAGCGGGAATTGATGCGAGTCCGCCGCAGGGTCGGGATGCTATTTCAGGGCGCAGCGCTCTTTGATTCTCCGATCGTACGAGAGCGTGGCCTGTGGCCCGCGTGAGCAATGCCGCCTGCTAGAGGACGAAGTTGCGGTGCGGGTGCGCAAGATGCTGGAGATGGTGAAGTACCGGGTATTGAATCTCTGATGCCGGCGCAGTTAAGCGGTGGCATGAAAAAAAAACGCGTGGGGCTGGCGCGAGCGCGGGTGCTGGACATCAGTCGGTGTCATTTTGGCCGGATACGGGCAGACTTCTGTGCTATGATTCGCACGCTTGGTCCGCTCGGCGACAAATATGAAATTACGCTTGGCTCTGCCAAGGTTGTCCCGCTGCCAGATGGGAGGACAAGTGGCCGGCCAAACCCCGGTTGACCTCTACGAGGCCATCGGGTAGGGCGAGAAGGTGATGGCGGGAACCATCCAGACTATCATCGAATCTCTTAACCGCATCCTGGGCGAATTTGAGCAGAGTGACACGGCAGAGAGCCGCGGGCGTACAACGGCGCGGCTGGAGCGCGTTATTGTGGGAGTGGAAGAGGGACCGGTGCTGGCTCACCATCTCCTTTTTGATGCACTCTGGACGGAGGTGAGCGAGGGCGTGCGATATGCTGCGGAGACGCTGCACCTTGCCGCGGAGGCGACCAGCGACAAGCACCGGGGAAGTAGGAGGGGGGTTACTTTACGGCTGGGTATTGCCCGCAGTTTCCTCTGTTGGAGCTTGTCCCAGGCGCTGTTCCAGGGCGCGCAGGCGTGCGGCGAACTCTGCCTCCCTTGCCGCGCGCTCCCTTACGCTTTTCTCCGCGAACAAAACGGCGGTGTGGTGTCTGTGACCGAAATGGCGTGCGATCTCAGCGCACGTCAGCCCGGACAGTCTGCGCCCCAGATAAAGGCAGACTTGGCGGGGCAACGATACTGCCCGCGTTCGTTTGCGGCTGTGGAGTTCGGCGGGCGATATCCCGAACTCCTCGCAGACTACCTGTTCAACCGTGGCCATGGTGCGAGGCGGCGCTGGCAGTCCTGTCCGGCTCTGGAAGACCTCACGCGCCAGCGCCAGGTCCACTCGCCCCCCGGATAGGGCAGCGTAGGCAAGCAGCGTGTGAACTGCTCCCTGCAGCGCGCGGACGTTCTCATGGTGGCGTTCTGCGATGTATTTCAGGACCTCTTCGTCCACTGCCTTGTGCAGCCGCGCCACCATGGTGCGCACAATCTGCAGCCGAACCTCGTAACTGGGTTTTTCTAATCGCACAACCATGCCTGACACGAAACGGCTGGCTAACCCCTTGTGCAGCGAGGACATATGGTTCGGGTGGGCATCGCTGGCTAGTACGATCAGCTTGTGGGCTGTCTCCAACGCGTCAAAGGTGTGTAGCAGTTCTCCCTGCAAGCCTGCCTTGTTGCTGAAGAAATGGACGTCATCTATCAGGAGGACATCAGCGCGGCGATACTTGTGGCGGAACGCGTCAAGCCGATTGTGCCGCAGCGCATAGGTGAACTCGTTGGTAAAGGTCTCGGCAGCGAGGTATTCAGCGCGGCGGTCACCGGCCTCGTTGACGGCGTGCCAGATGGCTTGAAGGAGGTGGGTCTTGCCTAGGCCGCAATCGCTGTGGAGAAATAGCGGGTTGAAGCGCGGCTCACGATTGCCCGCCACCTCCAGTGCACAGGTGTAGGCTAGGCGGTTACAGGGGCCAACGACGAAGGTGTCAAACCTGAAATCGCGCCTCACCTTTGGCGCATCGAGCGCACGCTCGGTGGCGCTGAGATTGGTTTGAGCACTCGCTTCGCCGACGAGGCGGGCGAGTTCCTCTTCCTGGTGTGTCCGTGCTTCCTGGAAGAGGCGCGCCGCTGCCGTAAAGCGCACCTCAACGTCTCGTTGGAGGCAACGCCGCAGTTCTCTGGCGACCAAGTCGCGATAGTGTTCCTCAAGCCAAGAGGCAACGAAGAGGTTCGGTGTGCCTATCTCCACTCGGTCGTCGCCCACACTTTCCAACTGCGTGTTGGCGAACCACAGGTTGAACCGCGCGCTGCCGAGCTCTTTCTGGATGCGAGAGAGAACTTCAGTCCACAGGTCCGTTATGGAGGCACGCAAGGAATATGCTCCCCGCGAGTCGGTAACAAAAAAATTGTCGGCCAGACGAAAGACAAATGCCTGAAGTAGAGCCCCGACTTACCACACACCCATTGGGCTTCATGCGTCAAGGCTCCGCCGAAAAATGTCAGAGCGGTGTGCTATTCTATTTGGTTTAGGTCGTGTGTCAATGGCGATTTCTTCACCGCGATAGTTCGTGTTGCGGAGACGGAGGTCATAAGCGTTTTGTTAGAAAAAAATTACGGCTGCGCCGCGTGTTGCGGAAATTTTCGCGGGCGTCGATTTTTTTTGCGCGAGGTGTCGGAAACCTCTCATGAAGTAGGGGGGTTAGGGCGGGCGAGTGGTGAGAACCGGTCTTAACTCTGGCGCAGGTCAAGCGCGAGGTGGCCTGTGCACAACTTGTGCAAAAAGTCTAGGGATGAAATACTGGCCGGGATGGTCAAAGGTGCCTGGCGCAGGCTGCTTCAATATCAAGCAATTTCTAGTTGGAGATAAATGTTGTAAGTGCTTATTATATAGCATCTTACGATGCTAATTGACTGCCGGTTTGTTGCTGGGTGCTGCAGTTATTTCGTGCGGGGGACAACCACGTTATGGGGATAAGGGGAAAACTCTGTCAGTGTTTGTGGATAACATGTGGTGAGTTGTTCTGCTTCGGATGTGGAAGGCTCTGGCTCCCGCCGAGTTAGGATTCTGTGGCGTCGAGCCAGAGATTTTTGTGTGGGCAGTGACGTAGCACGTTCGGTGAGAGCACATGTGCAGTGCGGTACCTCACTCTCGCAGGAAGTACTGCATGAGGTCGTGTCCATCGGTGATCTGAAGGTCCGCCTCATGTGCGACTCGCTCTCGGAAAGGGAGGGCGCGCGCTGGGCGACTTGCGTCGCCGAACAGTGCGAAGGGTACAGGCTCATCAGTGTGTGTTCTGTCCTCAACTGTGGTGAAGTGACCTGGAACTAAAAGAACGCGCCCGCGGTAACGGTTGCAAAAGGCGTTCAGGATGGGCGCTACAACGAGGCGGTCAATTGCGGCTATGACATCTCGCTTGAATGTCGGGTCACCCTGATGGCTGGCCTCATCGGCAGCCTCCAAGTGGACGACGACGAGGTCGTACATCTGCAGACATCGCAGAACCTCCTGCGCAACGGCGGAGTAATCTGTGTCTTCCTTTTCCGGTGCTCCCCAGCGCCCCTGTGGCTCCCAACCGATGCGCCGTGCCAGCCCATGAACGTACGCGGCGCGGCTGATGATCGTGCCGCGTTTCCCGTGGCGCTCCCCGAAGGCGGGCAGTTCAGGGAGCGGTCCGGCTCCCCAGAGCCAGATTGCGTTAGCTGGGTTCTCGCCAAGGTCGGCACGGACTTTGTTAATGTCGTGATTGGCAAGGACTTCCCGTGACCTTTCAAGAATTCCGCGCACTACCGTTGCCCCACGGCCCTGCGCCACCTGGTTGGATATGCATTTTCCAAGAATATCCTGCGGCGGGATGAGCCTGAGACCAGTCGCCATATCAGCAGGACATGACATGATGCAGCGATAACTCGCCTGGGCAATGAAGCGACATCCAGGCGGAGCCACCTGCTGATTGAGGAGTTGCAGTAGGACCGCGGCCTCCTTATCGCTGATGTATCCGGCGCTGTGGTCGGCCATTACATTGTCGGCGAGCGTCACGAGGTTACAGCACAGGTAGGTCATGCCCGGCTGTAGTGGCAATCCCATGCCCAAGGCTTCCAACATCCCGCGTCCCACCGGATACTTGCGCGGGTTGTAGCCCAGTATGGAGAGCATGGCGATTTCGCTCGCCGCCGGCATGCCTTCTGGAATATTCCTCACCGTGCCGAGACGTCCCTCCAGGGCCAGTGTGTCCATGTGTGTCGCGTGCGCTGCCTCAAGTGGGGTTCTGTCGCGAAGCGATGGGTGCGGATGGTCGGGGATGCCCTCGGGAATGATAACGCAGTATTTCATCTCATCTGTCCCTCGCTGGCGTGATTTCGCGGTTGCTGGCGGCAGCACGCGACACGAATTGCTCTCTTTTCGTCCACTTGGGTGCGGCGAGGATGCCTCGTGCGCCCTCACCGCACGCGGACCTCTCTACGAGGGCTTGTGATCGCAATCTTATCTCTTTACCTGTTCCGATTGTGCCTTCATCTCCAAAAAGTTCTCAAGCAGTTTCGGACCCTCATCGGTGAGGAAAGATTCCGGATGGAACTGCACGCCCTCCAGGGGGAATTTGACGTGACGGATGCCCATCAACTCGCCGCGCTCGCTGCGGGCCGTGATCTCAAACTCAGGCGGTAGCGTGTCCTCGCGGATGGTGAGGCTGTGGTACCGCGTGGCGCGGAATGGATTGCTCAACCCGCGGTATATCGTGCGGCCGTCATGGTGAATCATGGAGGTCTTTCCGTGCATCAGTCGTTCTGCTCGGACAATCGCGGCCCCGAAAGCGTAGCCGATGCATTGGTGGCCCAGGCACACGCCCAAGATAGGTACTTTCCCCGCAAAGTGGCGAATTACGTCGTTGGAGATACCGGCTTCGCGCGGCGTGCACGGGCCGGGAGAGATGATGATATGGCTGGGTTGGCGCTTCTCTATGTCAGCGAGCGTGATCTTGTCGTTGCGGAAAACCTCCATTTCTGCGCCCAGTTCGCCCAGGCGCTGCACGAGGTTGTAGGTAAACGAGTCGTAATTGTCTATGACAAGGATCATTTAGAACTTCCCAGCTTTCATCAGCGCCGCATCCGGACTTCGGCGCCCACAAACCTTGTGGGGGCATCCAGCATCAGCCATCGCTTCCCGTTCTGAAGGCCCTCACGAGCGGGTAAAGGCGCCGGTATTTCTCCAAATTCTGCTCGTAAAGTTGTGCCCGCTCGCGGTCGGGCACGAAGGTCTGGTTGATGCGCACCAAACGCTCTACAGCCTCGGCGAATGAGGAATAAACGCCCGTCCCGACGCCGGCGGCAATAGCAGCGCCCAGGCAAGCCGCTTCCGTGACTGCTGGCTGTGCCACGGGCCGGTTGAACATGTCTGCCTTCAGTTGCAGCCAGCGCAACGAACGGGCGCCCCCCCCTATGGCACGAATTTCCGTGGCCTGGATACCCGCCTCCTGCCACAGGTGTAGGTTGAGTTTCATCTCGTAAGTGATGCCTTCCAGGAGCGCGCGGATAAGTTGGCCACGGGTCGTCGTCAGCGACAGGCCAACGATCGCACCCTGCGCGAGCGGGTCCATGTAGGGGTTTCCGGCCATCGTGAAGTGGGGCAGGACAAATAGGTCGCCCTGCGCCCCGCCGCTTGCGGGCACCTCGTCCATTTCTTCCATGAGAATCTCGTAAACATCGCGGCCTTCAGCCGTTGCGCGTTGGCGTTCCTCACCCGCAAGCGTATCCCGAAACCAGCGCAGGAGGCTGCCCCCTGTCGGGTTGAAGGCGATGCTGAAATACAGATCGGGCACCATGTGCGGATAGCAGCAGAAGTGGCTGGCCAACATTGCCCGGTTCGTGAGTGGTTTACGGAGGGCCACGCCTAGGCATTCCACTGTGCCGGTGGCGTCCATGGTGAGACCCTCACGAATGACTCCACATCCGACCGCCCCGGCCGGTTGATCATGTGCCCCTGCGACGATGCCACACCCACGCGGCAGGCCAAGTGCGCGGGCTGCCTTTCCGCCAATCTCGCCCACGACGGTGCCTGCTGGCACCGCCTTTGACCAGAGATTCACGTCCACGCCCGTCATGGCGGCAATACGCTCGCTCCAGGACTTGGCACGGATATCAAATGCCATGGTTCGTGCGGCGATGGAGTAGTCTGCCTGCGGCTCCATTCCCATGCGAAAGATGGCGTAGTCCTGATAGCAGAGGACGCGCCGGGCGCGCCGAAAGACATCCGGTTGGTTCTCCTTGAGCCACATCAACTTGAAAATGGTGAAGACTTGACTGGGCGGCATGCCGGTTATCTGCATGGTAGCAAACGGGTCGTGGTCTTGCAGCCAGCGCTTCGTCAGTGCCTCAGCGCGATTGTCAAAACCAAGGATGGTGGGAGCGATAATACTGCCTTGGTCATCCACCAGAACCACGGCCTCGCCCAGGCAGGAGATGGCCAGTGCGGAGACTGGGTCGGAGGCCTGCACGGCGTGTGCGGCCTCGGCCACCGCCTGGGCCACCAGCTGCCAGACCTCCTCGGGGTCAAGTTCCAGCCAGCCTGGACGCGGCGAATGAATTGGATACTCACGATAGGCCGAGGCGAGGATGCGGCCCTCGTGCTCAAAGACTACGGCCTTTGTGCCCGTCGTGCCGATGTCAAGGCCCATGAGGCTCATTCAATACCATCTCCCCGACGACCAGCCGTTCCCCTCGGCGTCACGCTCTGCTGACCAACCGCACGGATCGGACCTCAGGTGATCTCAAGCATCTTCGCAATGGCCCTCCGTGCGCGCTCAGCGATATCTGCTGGAATAGTGACCTCATATTGCAAATCTTCAAGCGCCCAGACCATCTTTTCCAGCGTGTTGAGTTTCATATTGGAACAGTCGGCCACCCGCGAGGCGGGGTAGAACTTCTTCTGCGGGTTTTCCTTTGCCAGGCGGTGGAGCATGCCAATTTCGGTGCCTATGATGAACTCACTGGCGGTGGATTCGGTACAGTAGCGCAGGATGCCGGTCGTGCTCGCGACATGGTCAGCCAGTTCTATGACCTCGCGCCGGCATTCCGGATGCACCACCACTTTGGCCTGCGGGTGGAGGCGCTTCTGCGCGAGGACATCGTCGGGAAGGATGCGAACATGGGTGGGGCAGTAGCCCGGCCAAGCGATGACCTCGCGGCCCACCTTGCGGGCGGCATAGTCGGCAAGGTGCTGATCCGGGATGAATATCACCTCGCGCTCCCGTGGCAGTGAGGCGAGGATCTTGGCCGCATTAGCGCTTGTGCAGCAGATGTCGGCTTCCGCCTTGACGGCGGCGGTGGTGTTGACGTAGGCCAGCACGATGGCGTCCGGGTGGCGCTGCTTCATCTGACGCAGTTCGCGCACGGTGACCATGTTGGCCATCGGGCAGCCGGCGTTGAGGTCGGGAACGATTACTCGTTTGTCGCCACAGAGGAGTGCTGCGGTCTCTGCCATGAAGTGCACGCCGCAGAAGAGGATGACACGCGCATCGGTCTGCGCCGCCTGCTGCGCCAATCCCAGCGAATCCCCAACGAAGTCCGCCACATCTTGGACTTCGGGACGCTGGTAGTTGTGAGCGAGGATGACGGCGTTGCGTTGCGCCTTGAGCTGGCGGATTCTGGTTTGCAGATTTTCTTCCATTGAGTCTGAATGTTGCTATGGCGAGGGCAGCGGCCGTGGTTTCCTGCCTCTGCAGGAACCTTGGCGACTGTATCAACGTAAAGAGTTTAGCGCCCGCTGGTTCGGAAATCAATAGTGGCGAAAATGGCGGCACCGAACAGCGGGGCGCTCAGGCCGCTGCGGACGACGAAACGCTGCCAGTGCGCGGTGGGCGCAAGAGTCGGACTCATGACAGTTGGAAGCCACCAGTCCAGCGCTGAACCCGGACCAGTTGGTCGCGATACATGTACTGGCCGCAGACCAAGTACTCGCAAAGACCGCGCTCAGCAAACTTCCGCGGCCAATTGCCGCAAGTGCTCTGTGCACATCGGACCTCCCCTATTAGGCAAGCGCCCCGGCAAAGGTATTACTCGACGTGGCCCCTTCGGCGTCCGCACGGGGTTCGCGGGCAGGCCCTCTGTTGACACAGCGCTGGCACAGGGCTACGATTCGGAGAATAGTGGAAGGCGTTCCATAGGGGAGTTCGACCCAAGCATAGGAAATGATCTCACGATGAAGTGGAAAACAGAAGACGGTGGATGGAGTCCTTATCATCTGGCTGGCGCGTTGGTAGGGGTGCTGGCTATCGTTTCGGCATATGCAACTACTAAATGGATGGGAAAGACGAATTACCTTTCTTGCCTGGAAGGACTTCGGTAAAATCGGGGTGGCCGATGCCTTCAACCTCTCAACCTGGTTCATAATTCCAGTATTGGGGGCTGGAATCATGTGGTTGTTTGTCTGGTTCGAGCGTAAAAATCTCTAAAAATGAACGGTCGAACAAGAGCATCTGGGCCGACGCGGCGCCTCCGCACGCCTGATGCTTGGCGTTAGCTTCCTGAATCAGGGCATGACGGAAAGCGACAGGAGAAGGACACCATGGCACGAAAGAAGACAACCAACACCAAACGCCCCATTGAAACCTACGAGCACCGCGACAAACAACGCCTGAACAACCCGCCGGTCGGGCTGGTGACGCCTGAGACCGACCCGGACGCCGGACAGAAGAAAAAGACCTACGCCTACGACCCGCACCTCGACCCGCAACTGGTGTGGGCCGGCAAGGCCGAGCACACCTCGTTTGAGGTGCCGACCGTCTCCCTGCATGTCCACGAGCGCATCGAACCGCGCACCATCATCGAAGCGGTCCGCAAACGTACCGCAGGCGTCCCGCCTGCCGTCCAACTCTCGCTCTTCGAGAGCGAGCGGGCCGAACCCCTGCGCGAAGCCATCGAATTCTACCGCCACGCCCACGGCTGGACGAACCGCCTCATCGCCGGCGACAGCCTGCTGGTGATGAACTCCCTGTTGGAAAAAGAGGGCCTGGCCGGCAAGGTGCAGATGATCTACATTGACCCGCCCTACGGCATCAAGTACGGCTCCAACTTCCAGCCCTTCGTCAACAAGCGCGACGTGAAGGACGGCAAGGACGAGGACCTAACCAGCGAGCCGGAGCAGATCAAGGCCTTCCGCGATACCTGGGAGCTCGGCATCCACTCCTACCTCACGTATCTCCGCGACCGGCTGCTCCTGGCGCGGGAACTGCTGACCGAGAGCGGCAGCATCTTCGTGCAGATCAGCGACGAGAACGTGCACCACGTGCGCGAGTTGATGGATGAAGCATTCAATCAGCCAGATAAGAACAACTTCTGCGGTCTGATTGCGTTCAGGACCACAGCCCCGTTGGGAAGTTCAGGTCTTGCAGCGTCATGCGATTACCTTCTGTGGTATGCAAAGGACAAACAGCGAGTGAAATTCCGGCCGCTGTTCGTACCGAAGCCAATGGGCGAAGGCACAAACTATATGTGGGTGGAGGACGAGGCTGGCAATAGGCGTCGGCTGGCAAGGGAGGAATCGCAGAAACCTGAATCCGTTGTTGGACGACTCTTCTATCCTAGTGATCTGGCCTCATCGGGGTACACGGAAACCTGCACGTTTGATTTCATGTTCAACGCAATCACGATCAAGGCTGGCAAAAAGAGTTGGCGGACAACGAAGGAAGGTGTACTTCGGCTTATTGCTGCTGGCCGAATCATGACGCTCGGCGCGAATAATCGTCCATGTTTCATTCAGTTCCACGCCGACAACCCGCTCCAGCCATTGAGCAATGTTTGGGTTGATACGCGCTCTGCAATGGACAAGAAGTATGTTGTAGAGACTGATCCGAGTGTCGTCCAACGTTGCCTCCTGATGACCACTGACCCGGGCGACCTGGTCTTCGACCCGACCTGCGGCTCCGGCACCACCGCCTACGTGGCCGAGCAGTGGGGCCGCCGCTGGATCACCTGCGACACCTCGCGCGTGGCGCTGACGCTCGCCAAACAGCGCCTGATGACCGCCGTCTTCGACTACTACGAGCTGGCGCACCCGGAAGAAGGCGTGGGCAGCGGCTTCCGGTACAAGACCGTGCCGCACGTCACGCTCAAGTCCATCGCCAACAACCCGGAAATCGACGGCATCTATGCGCGCCTGCACCCGGCGGTGGAAAAGGCCCTGGCCGACCTCAACGCCGCGCTAAAGGGCAAGGCCATTTGCTTCAAAGTCACGACGGGCGGACGAGCCGGTCACGTCGTGGATTTTGCCGCACCCGAAAGTCAGACGTTCACCATGCCCAGCGGGCAGGTGGTCCCGGCCAATCAACTGGTCGAATGGGAGGTGCCCTTTGAGTTTCCCGCCGACTGGCCGGAGACGGCGCGGGCGCCCTTTGAGCGTTTCCACCAGGCCCGCCGCACCCTGCAAAAGGAGATCGATGCGGCCATTGCTCGCCATGCGCCGCAGGAGACGCTTTACGACCAGCCCTTCGTGGACAAGAAGAAGGTGCGCGTCACCGGGCCGTTCACGGTCGAGGCCGTCCCCGCGCCGGTGGTCAAGTCGGTGGAGGAACTTGTACCGGTACCGCAGCCGTCTCGGCTGCCTCAACTTTCTCGGCTGCAGGCGGGGACGCCTACGGTACAGCAGAAAGGTATGCAGGCGGGGACGCCTACGGTACGCCCCCACCTACTTTCCGGTTGGCACAGCCGCGGCTACCTTCCCCATCTGAAAATGGAAGACGGCATCTATTTCGTAACCTTTCGTCTCGCCGATACCCTGCCGCAGAAAGTGTTGGAGGCATACCAAGCCGAACGAGATGAACTCCTGCGACGGGCAAAAGCGGCAGGTTGTGAACTATCTACCGCTGACGCCAAGCGTCTCCGTGAACTATTTTCTGACCGAATCGAAGCCTACCTGAACGCCGGTCATGGTCAATGTTGGCTGAAAGAGCCGAGCATCGGCAACATGGTGATGCAGGCACTTCGACACTATGATGGCGAGCGCTATACCCTCTATGCCTTTGTTGTGATGCCCAATCACGTGCACGCCCTGGTCAGGCCGCACGCAGGTTTTACGCTCAGCCAAATCCTGCACACCTGGAAGTCGTTTACAGCGCACGAAGCGCAAAAGATTGCGGAGGCTTCCGGTCTATCCATCCCGAAGGGCGAGGCGTTCTGGCAGCGCGAGTCGTATGATCACTTAATCAGGGACGAGGCGGATTTTGAGCAGATTCTCGAATACATCATCCAGAATCCGGTCAAGGCGGGATTGTGTGATAAACCCGAGGACTGGCCGTATCTCGGTGTGGCAGAGGTCTTGTCATTCGGAGAGGATAACGTTCCACGGCAGGCAGGCGAGGGTGCAGATGGGTATGCAGGCGAGGACGCCTACGGTACAGCAGAGAGGTATGCAGGCGAGGACGCCTACGGTACAGCAGAAAGGTATGCAGGCGGGGACACCTACGGTACAGCAGAAAGGTATGCAGGCGGGGACGCCTACGGTACAGCAGAGAGGTATGCAGGCGAGGACGCCTGCGGTACGGCCATAGCCCGCTCCGGCGAGACGCTGCGTCAGGCCGAATGGCGCGACGAACTGCTCAAAACTGGCATCCGTGGCAAAGCCGGCCAGTACATCCGCTTCAGCCGCCTGGAACCCCTGCCCGGCTGCCGCTACCTGCACGCCGAGGGCGAAACCCGTCCCAGTGCCGAGGGCGCCGACACGGTGCACGAAAACGCTCCGGCCTACGAGCCCATGCGCGTGGTTATCTCCTTTGGTCCAGAACACGCCCCGCTCGAACAGCGCCAGGTCGAGCGCGCGTGGGAGGAAGCCAGAACCCTTGTCCCGAAGCCGAAGTTGCTCATCTTTGCTGCTTTCCAGTTCGACCCGGAGGCGTCAAAAGACATTGATGAAATGAAGCCAGAGCTGGCGGGTATGCAGTTTTTGAAAGTGCAGATGAGCGCCGACCTGCTGACCGACGATCTAAAGAAGAAACGCGCCAGCAACGAAACCTTCTGGCTCATCGGCCAGCCGGATGTGGAAGTACGCCGGACCGAAGACGGTAAATTCGTGGTTGAGGTGCATGGTTTCGACTACTACAACACCAAGACCGGCGGCGTCGAATCCGGCGGCAAAGACAAGATCGCCCTGTGGCTGCTCGATACCGACTACGACGGGCGCAGCCTCTATCCGCGCCAGGTCTTTTTCCCGATGGCCGGCGAAAACGAGGGCTGGGCAAAGTTGGCCCGCAACCTGAAAGCCGAGATTGACGAGGACCTCATCGAGGCCTACCGCGGCACGGTGTCGTTGCCCTTCGAGGCGGGCGAGCATCGGCGCATTGCCGTCAAGATCGTGGACGATCGGGGGATCGAAAGTCTTAAGGTCATCGAGCTTGAATAACAGAGGCGGTCATGCTCACAAAACTGACCCTGAGGAATTTCAAGGTGTTTTCCGAGGTCGAGATAGACCTGGCCAAACGGGTCGTGTTCATCGGGCCGAACAATTCTGGCAAGACCTCTGCCCTTCAAGCCATTGCCTTGTGGGATGTGGGCGTTAAGCGCTGGCTTGAAAAACGTGGCAGCGAAGGCATTCCGACTGAACGAGCCGGCGTGACCATCAACCGCCGGGATTTGATCTCGATTCCGGTCCCTTCGGCCAAACTGCTGTGGCGCGACCTGCACGTGCGCGAAGGCGAGCGGATAAACAACAAACCGCGTACACTCAATGTGCGCATCGAGATCGGCGTAGAGGGAGCGGATGATAAGGTATGGCAGTGCCGTCTGGAATTCGATTACGCCAACGAAGAGTCCATCTACTGCCGTCCGCCACTTGGGCCGGATGGCCGCCGCATGCCGGTCCCCGCCCATTTGAAAAACCTCCAGGTGGCCTACCTTCCGCCCATGTCCGGTCTGGCGGCGCGCGAAGACCGCCTGGAAATCGGCTCGATTCGCGTGCGCCTGGGCGAGGGGCGTACCGCCGAAATCCTGCGCAACCTCTGTTGGCAGGTGTTGCAGAGTGAAAACGGTGAGCAAAAATGGACATCTATTTGTGAATCTATCGAGCGTCTCTTCGGTTCAAAACTGAACCGCCCGCAATACATTGCCGAGCGCGGCGAAATCGTGATGGACTATCGCACTCCTGCAAACACCTTGCTCGACCTTTCGGCTAGCGGACGGGGAGAACAGCAAACGCTGTTGTTGTTGGCCCATATGGCCATTCACACCGGCGCCGTTCTCCTGCTCGATGAGCCGGACGCCCACCTGGAAGTCCTGCGCCAACGGCAAATTTACGAAGTGCTTTCGCAGCAGGCCGAACAGACCAACAGTCAATTGATTGCCGCCAGCCATTCCGAAGTGATTCTCAACGAAGCCGCCCAACGGGATGTGGTCATTGCTTTTGTGGGCAGGCCGCACCGCATTGATGACCGCGGGAGTCAACTGCTCAAGGCGCTGCGTGACATCGGCTTCGATCAATACTACCTGGCTGAAACGACCGGTTGGGTGCTTTACCTGGAAGGCTCGACCGATCTGGCCATTCTGCGAGCATTGGCTCGACGTTTGGAGCATCCGGCACAGACACTCCTGGAGCGTCCCTTTGTCCATTACGTTGGCAACCAGCCGCGCAAGGCGCAGGAGCATTTCCACGCTTTGCGTGAGGCCAAGCCGGACCTGGTTGGCATCGCCATCTACGACCGGCTAGGCGAGAAACCTCCGGACGACCCCAAGTTGGTGCAATGGGTGTGGAAGCGGCGCGAGCTAGAGAACTATCTGTGCCAGCCAGAGACGCTGGTCCGCTTTGCCGAGGATCAAGGCCGTAGACAGCAAGGCGAGCTCTTCGGCGCGACGTGGCGCACGGCCATGGAGAAGGCGATCCAGCAGATCGAAGGTTCGTTGCGGAACCTTGACAAGGACCCGTGGAGCGCGGACATCAAGGCGAGCGACGAATTTCTCGGTCCGCTGTTCAAAAAGTTTTACGAACGGCTCGGTTTGCCGAATCTCATGAGCAAGACCAATTACCACCTGCTGGCCGACTTTGTTCCGCTACAGGCCATTGACGACGAGATCCGTCAGGCGTTGGACGCCATCCTGGAAGTCGCCCGACAGGCCAGGCCGGGAGAAAGCTGAGGGGACTGTTAATGACTGGTAAGACTACCATTGACCGCCTCATCGTCAATTCGCCCTACGAAGAGCCGAAATATCACTGGCGCTACAACCGCGAGACGCGCCTGTTCGAGTTGGCCGAGGGCCGCCGGCCGGCGGGCTATGTGGTGGCAACGCCGGGTTCCAAGTCTTTCGACGACCCGGGCATCTTTATTGAGATTCCCCTGGTCAACCAGATCCGTCCGCGCGTCAAACGCTGGCGCGAGGCCGGCTATCCGGGCGTGACCAGCATCACCAAGCGCCTGTTGGAACACTGGCAGGACCCCGAAAACTTTGCCCGGCGGCGCTTTTTCTTCTGTCAACTGGAAGCGGTGGAGACGCTCATCTGGCTCACCGAGGCCCCGCCCGCTGAACGCACCGGCATCGATATCCCCGGCGACGGCGGCGATTTTGTCCGCCAGTGCGCCAAGATGGCCACCGGCTCCGGCAAGACCATCGTCATGGCCATGCTCATCGCCTGGCACATTTTGAACAAAGTCGCCAACCCGCAGGATGCGCGTTTCTCCAAGAACGTGCTGGTCATCGCTCCTGGCCTGACGGTGAAAAAGCGCCTGGCGGTGCTGAACCTCACTGCCGAGGGCAACTACTACGAAGCTTTCGACATCGTCCCGCCCGCCCTGCTCGACAAACTCCGCCAGGGGCGCGTGCTGGTACGCAACTGGCACGCCCTGGCCTGGGAGACCGAGGAGCAGGTGCGCAGGCGCAAGAGCGTGGACAAACGCGGCGTCAAGAGCGACGAGGCCTACACCCGCGAGGTGTTGGGCGAAATGGCCAATGCCCACAACCTACTGGTCATCAACGACGAGGCGCATCACGCCTGGCGCGTCAACTGGGAGGCGGAGGGCAAGTACCTGCGCGCCCGCGACCTGAAAGACAGCGCCGAGGAGGCCACGGTCTGGATCGGCGGGCTGGACCGGCTGCATCGCTCGCGGGGCATCCTCACCTGCTACGACTTTTCCGCCACGCCCTTCACGCCCTCGGGCAAGAAGAGCAGCGAAGAGGCCCTCTTCGGCTGGATTGTCAGCGATTTCGGCCTTAACGACGCCATCGAATCGGGCCTGGTCAAGACGCCGCGAGTGGTGGTGCGCGACGACGCCGTGCCGGACGCCAAGACCTACAAATCCCGTCTCTACCACATCTACAACGACCCGGACGTCAAAGACGACCTGAACCGCCGCGCCGAGCCTTACGAGCCGCTGCCCGACCTGGTGCTGAATGCTTATTACCTGCTCGGCTATGACTGGCGCGAGACGCTCAAAGCCTGGCAGGCTGCCGGTCACCCCACGCCGCCGGTGATGATTACCGTCTGTAACCGTACCGAGACCGCCGCCCGCGTCAAACACGCCTTCGACGCGCGCCGCATCCATATTGACGAACTCTGCGATCCAGAGCGCATCCTGCACATTGACTCCAAAGTGCTGGCCGAGGCCGAAGCGAAGGAAGAGACCCTTACCCCAACCCTCTCCCAAGGGGAGAGGGAGTTTGGTGAAGACGAAGCAGAAGTGGAAGAGGCAGCCCTGGTCGAACGCAAATTGACCAAAACTGAACAGGCGGAATTTCTCCGCCAAATCGTGGACACGGTCGGCAAGGTCGGTCAGCCGGGCGAAAAGATGCAAAACATCATCTCGGTCGGGATGCTCTCCGAGGGCTGGGACGCCAAGACCGTCACTCATATCATGGGCCTGCGCGCCTTCACCAGCCAGTTGCTGTGTGAGCAAGTGGTGGGGCGCGGCCTGCGGCGCACCTCCTACGAGGTCAATCCCGCAACCGGCTTATTCGAGCCGGAATACGTCAATATCTTTGGCGTGCCTTTTACCTTCCTGCCACACGAGAGCACCGAAGGTGGTCCGCCCCCACCGCCAACTCCCAAGACGCTGGTGCAGCCGGATCCGGCCAAAGCACAATTTGAAATCCGTTGGCCGAACCTGGTGCGCATTGAGCGTGTCTTTCAGCCTATCCTGAAGGTGGATTGGGCGAGCGTTCCGCCGCTGGAACTGGACGCCACCCAGACCGCCCAGGTGGCCGAACTGGCGCCAATTCTCGAAGGCAAGCCGGATGTGACCCAGATCAGCCGCATCGAACTGGAGCGACTGGCGCGGGAGTTTCGCACCCAGCGCATCATCTTCGAGACGGCGCGGGATGTGTTCGACCAGATGCGGCGCGCCTGGAAAGGCAGCCGGGAGATCCTGCTGGCGCAGTTAGTGCGCATTGTCGAGCAGTTCATCCGCTCCGACCGCATCGCCATCAAACCGCCGCTCTTCTATCGGGACGACTTGCGCCGGCGGCTCATCATCACGCTCAATATGTCGCGCGTCGTGCAGCACGTCTTCGACGCCGTGCGCCAAGAGAATACAGAGCGGCTCGAGCCGGTCTTCGATCACGAGCACCCCATCCGCTCCACGGGCGAGATGCGCCCCTGGTACACTGGCAAGCCATGCGAGCGCACGAAAAAGTCGCACATCAACGTTTGCGTGTACGACAGCACCTGGGAGGCGTCGGAGGCCTTTCTCCTAGACGACAGCCCAGCTGTGGCCGCGTGGGTGAAAAACGACCATCTTGGCTTCGAAATCCCCTACCTCTACCAGGGCGTCATTCACAAATATCGGCCTGACTTTCTGGCGCGTCTGAGCGACGGCGAAATGCTCATTTTGGAGACCAAGGGGCAGGATACAACACAGGATCAGGTCAAGCGCCGCTATCTGGACGAATGGGTACAGGCTGTTAACACGCATGGCGGCTTTGGACATTGGTGCTGGGCAGTAGTGAAGAACCCCGGAGAGATACGGGACATTATGAGGCAATGCCAGGAGACGCCAGCGAGGGGCTAACGACGGGTTGCAGCCGACGCCGGTGTCTTGCTTCAGTCAGAATTGGACAAGGCCTCGTGAGTGGTAGCATATGACCGCGAAGGAGGCTGTATCATGGTGAAGGAACGGGGGACGTTCACGGCGGAGGTGAAAGGAGGGACCTATCGCCATACTGTTCCGAAGCTACGTTTGGTCGTGTCTGGGGCTGCTCCTGCTCTTTGCCGGCATTGCTGGCGCGGATACGGGCGGGCCGCTCGCGGGCATTGACCTGCCGCTCTTCCCCACCCAGCACGGCGAGCCGCCGGGCTTCCCCGGCTGCTTGCCTGAACGTGATGCCGAGGGCCGACCGTTATATCCACCCATGGGGAATCCGCCGCTTCTTGAACTTTATCCCGGTTCGGTGGAGCTCTGGCGAGATGTGATGCATCGTTATGTGCCCGCGCGGTCGTTCTTCGACAAACAAAGCCAGATACGGAACTGGGTGGCGCCGGAGATTCCGTGCGAGGGCGGTCGGAACCGCGTGCCCGCCGCGCAGGTTGAATCATATGCCGCGCCACTCTACTGGGTCGGCTCACATGCACAGGTGAAGTTCACCGGCAAATATCTGCGACCGGTGCCGGTGGTGCGCTGTCGTCCACGGGCGCCTGTCTTTCAGTTGGACTGTGGCGAACTTGAGCACGGTCTGTATGTGGTGCGTGTTATTGGCGCGGTGGAGACAAAAAATCTGTTGCCGTTTCGCAGGTCGCTCTTCGTACAAATGCGTGTCAACGACGGTGTGGCGGGGGAAATCAGCGAATATCGCCTGCGCATCGGCTATATTGACGAGTTCTACAGCGTGGCCGAGATATATTTTCACGCCCCGGAGCGGCGCGTCTATCGCGCAGAGCTATGGGTTGACGAGGGGAGTGAGGTTGACCTCCTGGTGCACAACATCAGCCTCGACGACGTGCTGGCTGGAGCAACGCGGCGCGCCATCAAGACCAACGCGGCCTGGCCTGACCGGCGGGAGCGGAACCTCCACCCCGACTTTGCCCGGCGCGCCAAACTGACCTACACCAAGGAGGAACGCTACGCCCGCGACGCGGCCATCTGGCACGCCTTCCCGCCACTCAACTGCCACCCCCACTACGACGATGAATCAGGCTATCGCTTCTCCACTAAACAGGGGATCCAGGGCAAGGAGGCAGCTGCGGTGGAGGCGGAGTTCGGCGCCTGGAAGATGCCCGCAATCTTCAGCGCGCCCTTCGTCTATGCTGGCCCCGACGGGGTGGGCACCATATTCAGCGACTCTCTTGACGACTTGGGCGTCCTGATGCGTAACGACAAGCTCGGCCTGCAGTACACCGTGGCGGACTGGTATCGCCAGAAGCCCCTGCCGGCTCCCTATCCTTTTCCGGACGATGGCTGCGGCATTGTGACGTTCGACCCGCAACAACCGGGAAAGGGGCAGTTGTGGTGTCCGATCGCCGCGGCGGTGACGCAACGCTACCGCGACTATTTCACTGCGGTCATCCACGGTGCCAAGCCAAATCATCCGAAATACGCGCGTGACCGTGCCGTGGCCCTCATCCGTCTCGCCTATGAGTGGCCGACGATGACCAATGCCAACTGTCTCCTCGCCCTCGTCAACAATCCGCCCGGCAGCTACGACCTGCGCTTTCGACGGCGGAACAACCAGTCCCGCCTGCCCTGGACGCACGTGCATATTCAACTGGCGAAGGCCTACGACGAGATGTTTGAGAGCATTCAGGGGAACGAGGATTTGGCGCAGTCCATAAATCGTTTCATCCCGTGGGTGAAGACAAGCCGGGATTTGATTGAACTCCTTGACGTTTACCTGATTCAGATGCAGGCGAAGAGGCTGATGCGCTATCACTACTGCCGCGACGGCCACCCGGAACTTATCGTGCAGCCAGCCACGATTCTGGGGGACCGGAGCGTGACCGACCCGTGGATGGAGTGGCTGTTCTCGCGCACGTGGATGTATCCTTTGCGTCCGGCGGGCCTGCAGGACTACCTCATCAGCAATCACGACCGCGTCGGGGTCTCCACCATCGGCTCGACCTCCTACGGGATGGGGGCGCGGGCGCTATCCGCCCCAGCGCTCCTGGAGGACTACATCCGCATGGGCGGCAACCCGCGCTTTGACCTGCGCGACGCCCGGCGCTATCCCAAGCCAGTTGCCTCCACCTACTTCCCGCTGTGGGAGCGCACTGCAGCCATTCACTGGCCGCGCGTCGGCGACGTCACCGGCCCAGACAAGTCGGCACGGCTCCAGGCGCCTGACGTAGTGCTTGGCTGGCGCTGGACGAAGGACCCGGCCTTCGCCTTCATCCTCAGGCACTACGGCAAGCGCGAGGATTTTGCCGAGGCCGAGTGGCGGGAGATTGAAGCGGCGGCAGCGACCGTCAAGCGTGCGCCCTGGCTGGATAACCGCAGTTGCGTCCTGCCCAACTGGGCCGCCTTCCTGGAAGCCGGCGTGGAGCATGACGATTTCCGCTTCCGTCGCTCGGTTGTGCTTCGCTGCGGCCAAGGCGTGGGGCATAACCATGAGGACGACTTTGACTTGCAAATCCATGCGCACGGCATACCAGTCACAATTGACGCCGGTCAGCGGCCCGGTTACTCGCGGCCGCGCGATGCTGAGCGACGGATGCACAACACGGTGGACGTCCGCGGTGAGGGGGGGCCAATCAGCGGCAGCGGCTGGATTCGTGCGCTGTGCGACGCGGAGGGCGCGCGCTACCTGTGCGCCCAGGCCGCGCAGCCGGGCCTATATCGCCGCCAGGTGGCGCTCCTCGACGTAGACGCCGGCCGCGGGGCGCAGCCACTCAATCCGGCGCAGACGCTCACCTACGCACAGGAGCTGCCGCGCAACGTGGCTACCCCCAACTCTTATGTGTTCGACTGCTTCCGCGTCGCCGGTGGGAATCAGCACACCTACTGTTTCCACGGGCCAGTGAACGATCCGGCCGCGGTGGGCGGACCGCAGCCGAGGACCAACTTGGCCGGTGTCGTCCGGCTCGGCGAGGCCACCAGTGATGCCCGCGCTCAGACGGCCGCAGCGTACCTCGAGCCTTTCGCGCAGGACCGCTACTTCGCTACCGCGCCCGCGATGCTTCAGGTGTGCTTTGAGGTGCAGAAGAAGCGCTTCGTGACCCCCAAAATCCCGGCTGGCACTGAGCAGGTCTACCTTGGCCCGGCCTACGACCCGCAGTCGCCCACCAAGTTCCTCAACGTTCACCTCATGAATGCCGAAGGCGCGCTGGTCATGAAGGGCGACCTCTACTGCCATCAGTGGGAATACCACATCCCCATGTTCTTTGTTCAGCGCGCGGCACCGGCGGGTGGTAATCTCGAATCCGTGTTCATGGCCATCTTCGAGCCATATGCCGGTCAGCCGTTCATTGAGTCGGTGCAGAAAGTGGTGATTCCCGACAACGAGGGCGATGTGCTTCAGGCCGCAGCTGTCCAGGTTCGCACGGTCAATGGTCACACCGACCTCTGCTTCGCCGACGGCCGACCGGAGCGGATGCGACAGTTCAAAATGGAAAATGCAGAGTGCAAGATTGCGGCCGAGTTTGCCTACTACTCGGCGGATAAGGACGGGGTGCGTCAGGTGATGCTCACGGGCGGGACGCGCCTGGAGATGCCGGGCATCAGCCTTCGCCTCGTCCAGCGTGAGCGCCGCGCGAGAGTGACGAAGGTGGACTACCTGGAGAAAACGCTCTGGATTGACCAATCTTGGCCGGAGTACGATTCCCGCACTACGCTGCCGGTAGCGGGCCCCGGCGGCCACTATGGCCGCCTCATTGAAATCGGCACCCTGCCCGAAGATGAGGCAGGATACGTGACCTCCTATACCGCCAGCGCCATCCAACCTGGGCCTGGTGGCAGTGTCATCCGCGTCATCGGCGGCGCGGACCTCTACCGCTCCCGCATCCGGATGGTGGATGAGGGGGCCGGCGTTGTCCACTGCTCGCTGCCCAAGCCCATCCCCGTGGGGAGTTTCACCCGCCGCCTGGTGGCCAGCAACGAAGCGATGACGAAGTTCTGGCGCGCTGAGATGGGCGAGCGTACTCAGGAGAGTTATCCCATCAGATTGACGGGCACGCCGCTTGCGGCTGCGGATTTCGCCCCGGAGAATGTCCTGCGCCTGTGGGAATACGGCCTTGGCGATACAGTGCGGCAGGTTACCTTCGCCAGCGTGCGGCGCGTGGCGCTGGGTGAGTATGAGGTGAGCGCCGACGCGGACGTTGAGGTGACGCTGGGCAACCGGACCTGGCGGTTTACGGCTGCGGATCTGGCCCGCAATCACGGTGTGGTGTTAGTTCGGCTCACACGCTAGGGTCCCGTCGGGGCCAAATTTTCACCCACCGTGGGACGGGACGTGGCGCCGTTATTGTCGTGCTTCAGTTGGGAGGGCAGGATATGGAATGGGTCTTTACTTGGCTCGGGATGCTTCGGACGTTCACCCCGATTGAGTTGCTGGTCGTGGTGGCGGTTGCGCTGACGTCACAGGCCGACGGCCTTGCCGCTGCGGGCCAAGAGGAATATGAGATTGGCGGCCCGCTGGCGGGCGTCAAGTTGCCGCTCTTCCCCACCGAGTGTGGTGAGCCACGCGGCTATCCGGGCTGCATTCCGGAGTTACAGGCCGCCGCCCGCGAAATGGACCCCAAGAGCCGCGAATGGACGCCTCAGGGCCAGGCGCCACAACTCCAACTCTACGACGGCTCGGTGGAGAACTGGCGTGCCTACTGGCTCCACTACATGCCCATCCGCAGCATGTTTGACCGGCAGAGCCAGCTGAAGAACTTCGTCGCGCCCGACATTCCCGGCGCGACGCGCGCCGACGCGGAGGAATACGCCGCGCCGGTCACCTGGCTCGGTTCGCATGGACCTTTCAAGTATACCGGGCGATTTCGCAAGCCGGTGCCGGTCATCCGCTGCCGTGTCATGCAGCCGGTCTTCCAGTTGGACTTTGGCGAACTGGACCGCGGCATGTACTGCGTCCGGGTCATTGGCGCGGTGGAAACGAAGAACCTGCGCTCGTTTCTGCGGCCGGCCTGGTGGCGTCTGAAGGTCAACGATGGACTGAAGGGCGAGGTCAGCGAGTATCGTGTCCGCGTGCCTTATGTGGATGAGTTCTATAGTTTCTGCGAGATATACTTTCACGCACCCAAGCGCCGCCGCTACCGGGCCGAACTATTCGTGGACTACGGCAGCGAGGTGGAGTTCCTCATCCATAACATCTCGCTTGATGATGCCCTTGCCGGATGTGAGAGGCGGCGCATCAAGCAGTTCAGCGTCGCTGCTCGCACGGTGAGGCCCGCCCCACCGGAGAAGCGCTATGCCGGCAAACCTGCGCCGCTACCGCCCGAGGAACGCCTCCTGCGTGACGAGGCTATCTGGAAGGCCTTCCCGCCCATCAACAAACCCGGCATCTATGACTGGTACATCGGCGACGGCGGCATGAAATTCGGCTACAACGGCAGGCTCCTGGACGACATCAACAGGGAATACGGCGTCTGGGAGGACCCAGGCATAGACTACAATAATCCAGGGGCGTTTCTCGTCAACAGGAAACTTAACCTCGTTTATACAATGGACGATTTGGCCGCCAACAAGCCGCTGCCTGACCCCTACCCGTATAAGGACGATGGCCAGGGACTCTACTGGCTCAGCCCCACGAACCCGGATAAACCAGAAGGGCGGCTGGTCTTTTGCCCCATCGCGCTGGCGGTGGACAACCGTATCTACAGGCTGTTCTTCCAACAACTGCGGCACGGCGGCCAGGAAAAGGTGCTCACCGGCGAGGCGGGGCCGGACTTCGCCCGCGACGAGGCCATCCGCCTCATCGCCTTCGCCTATCAGTACCCCGCCCAGGATGCGAACCACGAGATCCAGTTCTACGCCCAGGACCCCTTCACCCGCGGTCGCAATATCCTGCGCCGGCGACACACCGTCAGCCAGGGCGCGTGCGGCTGGTATCACTCGCACGCGCCGCTGGAGTGCTACGACCGGCTCTTTGATTACATCAAGGGCAACGAAGACCTGGCGAAATCCGTTGGCCGCTTCGTGCCCTGGGTCAAGACCTCCGACGATGTTCTCATGCTCCTTGACGTCTACCTTCTTCAGACAATGGCCAAGCGCTACCTGCGCTATCACTATTATGGCGATGGGCGCGAGCCGGAGCAGATAGCAGAGGTTGCGACACTGGCGGGCAACCCCGATTTCACCCGGCCGTGGATGGACTGGTGGTTCAGCCGCGTCTTCTATTACCCGATTGCCTGTGCCGGGATACAGGATTTGACCATCAGCGGCACTGACCGCGACGGACGCAGCCCCATTGGCTCGTTCGGCTACATGATAGGCGAATTTGCTGCTGACCGGACGGCCCTCTACAGCGCACAGTATGTGGAGAATGGGGGCGATGCCAAATACGACCTGCGCAATCCTGAAAGGTATCCTAAATCAATTGCAGCGCTCTATTTTGATTTCCGCATGAGGACGGCAGGGGTACACTTCCCCCGCTTTGGCAGCGGCAGCGGCGCCGACAAAGGCATCTACGCCGGCTTTCGGCCGGAGCGCGCTCTTCTCGGTTGGCGCTGGACGAAGGATCCACAGTTCGCCTACATCATCAGGCACTATGTAGGACGGAAGAACCTAGGCGAAGCAGAGTGGCAGGAGATTGAGGCGGCGGCAGCCAAGGTCAAGCGCCCGCTCTGGTTCGAGCAGCGCAGCCGCTTCATGCCCACTGCCGGCGCCTTTCTGGAGTCCGGCGTTGAGCACGACGACTTCCGCTTCCGCCGCTCGGTGTGGGTGCGGACAGCCATGGGGCAGGGCCACCATCACAGCGACACGCTCGACTTGCAGATGCACGCCCACGGCCTGCCCGTCATCGCCGACAGTGGTCAGCGGCGCGACACGGCTTACTCAACGCCCCACGATACCCAGACACGCGTCCACAACGTGGTCGCTATCGGCGAGCACAACTGGATGGGCTATGCCTGGCCGCGCACCATCAGCGACGCCGCCGGTGCGCGCTACCTGGTGGCGCAGGCGGTGCCACAGGCGGGAACACGCCTCTACCGTCGTCAGGTGGCACTCCTAGACGTGGACGAGGGCCAGGGCTCCCGACCGCTCGGCCCCGCGCAGTTTAACCCAGAAGCGCTTGTTCTTGGTGATGCGGCAGCGGCCCTGCCCAAGGATGTGGTGACGCCGAACTCCTACGTGTTTGACGTGTTCCGCGTCTCCGGTGGCAAGGATCACACCTACTGCTTCCGCGCCACGGTCAGCGATCCGAATTCGCCGCAGCCAGTGCTGAATCTTCCTGGGCTGAAGCCGCTGCCCGCCAGCGGTAAGCCCGACGATGCGCTCGCCGTACGCGCCGCCGCCTGGCTCGCGCAGTTTCAGGGCACCAGGCTCTATGGATCGGCCCCGGCCCAGTTTGACGTCACCTTCCCCCTCCTCAAGACCCGCCAGCGTACGGAAAAGTGGGCGGGCTACGGCTCCGAGGAGGCCTACCTGGGCAAGGCCTACGACCCCACCTCGCCCGCAAAGTTCGTCAAACTGCATCTCTTCGATGCCACCGGCCTCCTGTTCATGAAGGGCGACCAGCACACCCACGCGCGGGATTACTGGATGCCCTACGTTTATCTCCAGAAGGCCGGCGATGACCTCGAATCTGCCTTCGTCGCCATCATTGAGCCTTACGCTGGCGAGCCGTTTATTGCGGACAAGCAGGCGCTGACCATTGCCGACAACGACGGCGACGCGCTCCGGGCCGCGGCTGTCCAACTGACGCTTAGGGGCGGGCGCACGGATATCTGCTTTGCCGATGGGCGTCCGGAGAGAATACGACAGTTCAAAATGCCAAATGCTGAGTGCAAATCTGCCGGAGAATTCGCTTATCACTCCACGGACGCCGATGGCCTGCGCCAGGCGACCCTCACCGGCGGCACGCTCCTGGAAACACCTTTTGTGAAAATCCAGGCTGCGGCGCGGGAGCACCGGGCCACGGTCGCCAGAGTGGACTACCTCAAGAAAAGCGCGTGGCTCGACGCAACGTGGCCGACCTGGAGTGGCGAGTCGCGTCTAGTGGAGATCGGCACCCTGCCGGAGAGCGGCAAAGAGGGTTATGTCACCAGCTACATGGCCACGTCGTGCGTGCGAGATGGCGACTGCTCACGCCTGACCTTTTTGCGCGGAGCAGACTACTACCGCTCGCGTATCAAGGACGTGGACGAGAAGGAGGGGGTGGTGCACGCCGTCCTGCCGCCACCCTTCAACGCCTGCCCGCAGGCGGGCATCAACCGCAACCTGACGGCCAGCAGCGAAGCGATGACGAAGTTCTGGCGCGCCGACATCACCGAATGGAGCCGCGACGCCGGCAGTTGCCCCTTCCGGCTGTCCGGCGGGCTGGTCGCCGAAAAGGATTTCGCCCCGGAGAACGCCCTGCGCCTGTGGGAATACGGCGTCGGCGATACCGCGCGCCTGAGCACCTGCGTCAACGTGCGGCGCGTGGAGAAGGGCCTCTTCCTCCTCGAGGCCGATGTTGCCTGTCGCGTGGGGCTGCAGGCGCGTGCGGTGCGCATTTCGGCGGATGGCCGCGATTTTCAAAAGGCGCGCGCGAAGCAGGAGGGCCGGTTGTGTCTTGTGGAAATCACCGAGCGCGACCTGGGGCCCGAAGGCAAGCTCTGGCTGAGGGTTGAATAGTGCGGGTCGGGCACAGGAACGCAGGTGAAGCCAAGGGGGTTGTCAGGTGAAATCGTTCCGATGGAGCGTTGTGTTCACTGGCCTTGTGTGTCTCTGCGGCGCGAGCCTGCATCAGGCGCAGGAAACCGCCTACATGCCGGCGTTAGTCCGCGGGCCCTATCTGCAGATGGCAACGGCCGAGTCCATGACCATTGTCTGGCGCACGCTCGGTGAGATTCAGCCGGTGGTTCGCTATGGCGAGCATCCCGACCAACTCAATCGGCAGGCGCGGTCTGCGGACATCCTCGTGCGGGTCTCTCCTGACCTCGCTGCGGCCCATCCGCAGCATGCAGTTCTTTCCGAAGCCCCCGATGGTACTTGGCAATACGAGGTCACGCTGCGTGGGCTGGAGCCGCACAAGACCTATTATTACGCTATTTGTGACGGCACGCGCGTCCTCGCCGGTGGCGATGCCGCCCATTCCTTCCGCACCTATCCCAGGCTGGGCGAGGCAGCGCCCATTCGTTTCTCGGTCCAGAGTGATTCCCACGGCAGGTCGTGGTATGTCGTGCGCATGCAGCAAGTTATTCACGAACTCTGCGAAAGGGAAAAGCGTCCGCTTGATTTCCTCCTCCACTGCGGCGATATCGCCAGCAAAGGACGGGATTTGGAAATTCACTCCACATTTGCGGCACAGGCGCTGAATCTGCCACGTCGCGTTCTCTGGATTGCGCCCGGCAATCACGATATTCTCGGTGGCCGACCGCTGGACCAGATTCCCTACACCGACGCCTTCGTGCTGCCGACGCGCGGCGAGTGTGGCGGTGCGCCCTCCAACACAGAGATGTATTATTCATTTGATTTCGGCCGCCTTCATGTTATCTCGCTGGCCTCTTTTCCGGAGGGGCTCGGCCGCACTGCCGAAAGTCCCATGGCCCAGTGGCTCAAGGCCGACTTGGCCAAAGTGCGTGCGGAGGGCAAGACGGACTGGATAGTTGCCTTCTTTCACTCCCCGGTATATGAGAGCACTTGGGCCGACACGCACTTGGACTCTATAGAGATGCGTGAGCAGATCATGCCCCTCCTAGAGGCGGGCGGTGTGGATCTCGTCTTCGGTGGGCACCTGCACGTGTACGAACGCTCAATGCTGATTGACGGCATCTACAGCACGCCGCAGACGGCAGCTAACGGCGTTCTGGACGACGGCGACGGCGATCCCGACGGCGACGCCCCCTACCGTAAGAGCGTTGGGCTCAATCCCCATGAGGGCACGGTGGCCATCATCACCGGGCATGTGAATGACCCCCTCATGCGCAGCGACGGTGTGCACCCGGTCATCAGGCGCGCTGCCGTCGAGGTCGGCATGATGGTGATCGACGTCGAGGGTGACACGCTGACCGGGCGGATGATCAACATCGAGGGCCAAGTGCGCGACCGGTTCAGCATCGTCAAACGCGGCAGGGTTACCCCGCGACGACTCGCCCGGCCCAGGCCCGGCTGCGCCTTCTACTTTCGCGACCGCCTGGAAGGTCCGCGCTTCGCGCGAATTCCTCTGGTGACCGACCCTATTGTGCTTGACGGCAAATTGGACGACGAGGCCTGGAAGAAGGCCCTAGTTGTGCCCAGCGGCAAGGTGCTCTACCGGCAGGACGGCCTCTACGTCGCTTCGGTTTACGAGGGAGGAAAGCCCGAGTCGGTCAACACCCCTCGCGATGGCAACCTCCTCAGGGAGTCGTCAAGCGTTGACCTCCTCGTGGATCCACGCTATGACCGCAGGACGCACTATTATTTCGGCACCAACTGCGAAGGCGTGCAGGTGGATGCGCGCAACGGCGACCTTGCCTACAACCCGCACTGGGATGTGAAGACGCAGAAGGGCATTCTTCCCGGCGGGCGGGGCTGGTCGGTCGAGATGCGCATCCCGTGGCCGGCGCTCGAACTCACCGGGCCGCCGGACGAAGAAACGGTGATGGGCATGAACTTGCGGCTGCGCTGGGGGACGTGGAGTTTCTCGCGCGAATGGTTTCGCGGGCGCGGCGACCCACGCTTCCTCGGCGTCATCGAGCCGAGCGAATTCGGCGTCGTGAAGTTTGGCCCCGGACGCGTCGAATGGCTCATCCCTGCGTACGACACCTGGCACTATCTGGCTGGGGCCGAGCCACCGGCGAACTGGGCCAGTCCGGAGTTCGACGCCGCCGACTGGAAGACAGGGAAGGCTGGCTTCGGTTATGGCGACATTGACAACGCTACGCCTCTGCCCGATATGCGAGGGCGCTACACGACGGTCTACGCCCGGCGCGACTTCTCGGTTGCCGACCCAGTAGCCCTTACCGACCTAGGCCTGATGATTGCCTACGATGACGCCTTCATCGCCTACCTAAACGGTCAGGAGGTGCTCCGCGTGGGCGTCGGGTCGGGACGTGGCATGGGGGCCAGGGACATCGCGCGCCACGAGAGCGACCTGCCGGACTTCACGCTCTCAGCCTACATCGCCCACCTCCGGCGGCACAACGGCGCGGTCTACCATCCCTTGCCCGGCCTGCCCGTCAGCCCCGAATACTTCTCGCTGAAGAAACACTTGGCGCTCCTGCGACTAGGAAGGAATGTCTTGGCCATCGAGGGCCACAACGCCTCGGCGGAGAGCAAGGCGTTCACGCTCGACCCGCAACTGATCGGCACAGTAAGACCCTGAAACCGGAGGCCCTGTTCATGTCGAGTTGCGGAGATTTTCATAATGCGCGCGAAGCGGCGCCGTACGCCCTTGGGGCCTGTCTTGTCGCCGCCGCAGTTCTTCTGGCGCTTGCGGAGGCAGCGGGTATAGAGGATGCGGCGGGCCTCTCTCCCGAACCGCATCGTGCGGAGCCATATTTGGAAACTCTCATTGAGCCTTTCGTCCAGCAGGCTGCTCCGGATTCCATTGTGGTCTGCTGGAAGACGCTGGGGCGCATCCGGCCTATACTCCGCTATGGCACCGATCCTCGTCTGCTTGAAGCGGTGGTGTCAGCGGCGGACATTGTGATCACGAAGGATTCTCCCTTTGACTGGTCATTTCCCCCAGGAGTCTTCCCCACACGCGCGATGCTCCGCAACATGGCTACTGCTGCTCCCGCCAGTGACTTGGTCTGCCGTGCTCATATCAAAGGTTTGAAACCAGCGACCCAGTATTTCTACGCTCTGTACGATGGCGAGCGGCTCGTTGCCGGCGGGGAGGAGCACTGCTTCAGAACCAGTCCAATGCCGGGGGCAGCTGTGTCTGTTCGTTTCGCCATATTAGGCAACGCGACGACGGCAGGGCTGGCTCAGGCAGAAGTGCACGCACAACTTTGCCGTTATGTCCGAGTGCAGAAGGCTCCACTTAACTTTCTTCTCTATGCCGGCGAGGTAGTGGCACGCGGTGCCGAGTACACGTTCTTTCGGCCGTACGCTGAGATACTGCGCCAGACGGTATGCTGGGCCAATGGCCCTGCGCAACTTTTCAGCGTCCCGACACAGGGTGAGGCTGGAGGTGTGCCGTCCGGCAGCAGGGAGTACTATGCCTTTGCCTACGGCCGCGTTCACGTTGTCTGCCTGAGCGCAGCTGAGGCTAACCTTGCTCCGGAGAGCAAGATGCTTACTTGGCTCAAGACCGACCTTGAACAGGCGCGGGTTGCAGGGAAGACCGACTGGCTCATTGCCCTCCTCCCACATCCCCCATATAGTAAGGGGACGGTGGACTCCGACTCCGATAAGCGCAGCGCCGCCCTGCGGCAGCAGGTGGTGCCGATTCTGGAAGAGGGAGGCACCGACTTGGTATTCTGCGGTGGCTCGGCAATCTATGAGCGATCGGGTCTGGTCTGCGGGGCCTTCGGCGCAGCCTCGGTGCAGCATCTACTTGACGCTGGCGATGGAGATCCGGCGGGTGCAGTTTATCGCAAGGATGCAGGCCTTCATCCTAACCAGGGAACGGTGTATTTGGTTATCGGCAACGGTGGTGCTCCGCTCGGCAAGGCCGCTAGCCGGCATCCGCTCATGCGAAAGGCCGTCACTGCCCACGGCTTCGGTATCGTCTGTATTGAGGATAATGCCATCACTGTCACCGCTCTGGACAAGGACGGCCGCATGCTGGACACCTTTCGCATCGTAAAGGGCGTGAAGTAGCCTCGCCTCTTGCGGAACGAGCCCTTTCGGGGGTATACTCCTTGCTTTACCGGTGGTCTGGGAGTAAAGGTGGAATGAGATGCACCGCTTCAGTGTAATTTTAATTTCGGTCGCAACGCTGTGGCTGGCTCCAAGCATCCTCGCTGGCCAGGCAAAGGACGAATACCTGCCTGGCGGGCCGCTTGCGGGTCTGAAACTGCCGCCCTTCCCCACCCAGCACGGGGAGCCGCCCGGATATCCAGGTTGCATCCCGGCGCTCCAGGCGGAGGGCAAGGAAACGACCGAAGGTGACGTGGTTTACCGCGATTTTGGCAAGCACGGTCTCGCACCAGAATGGGAACTCTATCCTGGCTCGGTTGAACACTGGCGTGAATACTGGTTCAAGTACACGCCTTCGCGCTCATTCTTTGACCGTCAGAGCCTCTTGAAGAATTTTGTGGCCCCCCGTCTGCCTGGTGCAAAGCCGGCCCAAGTGGAGGAATACGCCGAGCCGGTATACTGGATTCCCCGCCACGCCAATATCGTTGACACAGGCCGGCGTAACCGTCCCGTGCCCGTGGTCCGGTGCCGTGTCAAAGACCCGGTTTTCACGCTGGATTTTGGCACGCTTGACATCGGTCTCTACGTGGTCCGCGTCATTGGTTGTGTTGAAACTCGCCACCTGCGTCCTTTTTTGCAGCCGCTCTACTGGCGCCTGCGTGTCAATGACGGCCTGAGTGGCGAGGTCAGCGAGTATCGCTTCCGCAGCCCTTACAACGACCAGTTCTACAGCATCGCCGAGATTTACTTTCACGCTCCAGAGCGGCGGGCCTATCGCGCCGAACTCTACGTGGACGAAGGTAGCAAGGTTGAGCCGCTCGTCCACAACGTTACCCTAGACGACGCGTTGGCGGGCGTCGCCTGGCAACGTCTGAAGATGCGCACGACGCTAGCAGCCGATCGCACGCCGCGTGATCAGTACTCAGAGAGCTACATCGGCAAGCGCGCCCCACTTACGCGCGAGGAACGCTGGGTGCGTGACGCCGCCATCTGGCACGGCTTTGTCCCGCTAAACAAGCACGGCAATGACTCTTGGGCCTTCTATGACCGCAAGATTCCTGAGGGTGCCGCCGGCAAGACCATGAAGGAGATAGAGGTGGAGCACGGGGCCTGGGAACCTGTAGCCATTGGCCAAGGCGGCCGCGAGGCCCACGTGGGCATTTTCCCTGTGGACGTCAGCCACCTGCGCGCACTGATGGTGAACCGTAAACTCAACCTCGTCTACACGGTGGACGATCTTCAGGCCAACCGCCCGCTGCCCGACCCCTATCCATACAAAGACGATGGTGCCGGTCTCTACGCGCCGGACCCCGCTGACCCGGCCAACGGCCAAGTCTTCTGCCCAATCTCTTGGGTGGTATCAAATCGTATCCAAAGCTGGGGCCACTTTATCAGTGGCGGCGCGCAGTTTTTCCGGCGCGGTGAGGCTAACACCGACTACGCCCGCGACAGTGCTATTGCCCTGGTGCGCTTTGCATATGATTTCCCGACACTGGACATGTATCGCTGGATATCGCACGTTAGTGTGGACCCTGCAGCCCGCAACCGCTATATCCTCCGTGGCCGACAGAATACAGCCGGAACGTGGGGCAACTTCATACGTTTTCTTGCTCCCGTGGAACAATACGATGCGCTTTTTGACTACATTCGTGGCAACGAAGACCTTGCCCATTCCATCGGTCGCTTTGTGCCGTGGGTGAAGTCGTCGGACGATGTCCTGAAACTACTTGATGTATATCTGGTGCAGACTATGGCCAAACGCATCATGCGCTATCACTACTATGGCGACGGGCGCCAGCCGGAGCGTATGGCGGAACTAGCGACCCTGGTTGGCAACAATGCGGCCACCGATCCGTGGATGGAGTGGCTGTTTAGCCGCGCCTTCTTCTACCCACAGCCACCCAGTGGTTTGCAGGATCTGATGATTACGGGCACCGACCGCGACGGTCGTAGCCCTATAGGTTCGTACTCCTACATGATTGGGGAGTTCAGCGCCGATAAGGTGGCCGAGAAGATTGAGGACTATATCCGTCATGGTGGAAATCCACGTTTTGATCTGCGCGACAATCGACGCTATCCCAAGACGCTCGTCTCTCTTGATTTCTACACCCGTATTTTCACCGCGGGTCTGCAATTTCCGCGCATTGGCGACGTAGCCGGCCCCGACAAGGGGTATGCCAAGGGCTTTGAGGTCGGCGTGGCACAGGCGCAGCCGGGTTGGCGGTGGACGAAGAACCCAAAGTTTGCCTACATCCTGAAGCACTTCGGCAACCAAGCGGACTGGGATGCTGCTGCTTGGGACGAAATCCGGTCGGCGGCCGACAAGGTGCAGCGCGCCCCGTGGATGGAAAACCGCAGCCGCGTCTTGCCCGGCTGGGCGGCCTTTCTGGAGTCCGGTGTGGAACACGATGACTTCCGCTTCCGCCGCAGCGTCATGGTGCGCATTGGCACGGGCTATGGGCATGGTCACGAAGATACGTTTGACTTGCAGATATATGCCCACGGCGTGCCCATGACGATTGACGGTGGCCAGCGTGGCGGCTACTCCTCACCGGGCGACCGCGTCTCGCGTGTGCATAATACCGTTGTTGTGGATGGCAAAAACTGGCTTGGTCATTCATGGGCGCGGACGCTCACAGATGCCAACGGTGCCGGTTATGTCTGCGTTCAGGCTGCGCCTCTCCATGGCACGCGTCTGTTCCGGCGCCAGGTTGCGCTCCTTGACGTAGATGAGGGCAGGGGGGCACCGGGCCGACTTGCCCCGGCCCAGGTCGGTCCGAACCCCGGAGACCTACCGCGCGACGTCGTCACGCCCAACTCCTACGTCTTGGACGTCTTCCGCGTCGCTGGCGGCGACAGCCACACCTACTGCTTCCACGCTACCGTCAACGACCCTGCGCCCGCTGGCCCTCAGCCAGTCACCAACGTCGCTAACGTGAAGCTGCTGCCGGACAAGGAAGCCGAGGACGAGCAGGCCAGGCAGGCAGCTGCACTTGTTGGCGGCCTCAAGAACGAGCGCTACTATGGCATTGCCCCTGCCCGCCTGGAGACGACCTTCCACCTGCAGAAAAAACGCGCACAACAGGGTAAAATCGCGGAGGCCGGTGCCGAGGTCATGTTCGTGCCGCGCGGTGTCTACGATGAGAAATCACCGGACAAGTTCACCCGCTGGCACCTGCTCAATTCCGAAGGCGCGCTGGTGGCGAAGGGCGACCAGCATTGTCATCAGTGGGAGTATTATATCCCGCTCTTCTTCGTTCAGCGACGCGGTGAAAATCTTGAGTCGGCCTTTGCGGCGATCATTGAGCCTTATGCCGGGAAACCGTTCATCAATGCAGCTCGCGTGGTGGACATTGCTGATAATGAGGCCGATGCCCTGCGCGCCGTTGCCATAGAGGTGCGAACTGCCAACGGTCACACTGACCTGTGCTTCGCGGATGGCAGACCCGATAAAATACGGCGGTGCAGGATGGAGAATGCAGAGTGCAAGGTTGCAGCCGAGTTCGCGTTCTATTCCATAGACGATGGCGGCCTGCGCCAAGTGCAATTGACGGGGGGTACGCTCCTAGACACGCCAGCGGTCCGCATTGAGACAGCGGCGCGGGAGCGAAACGGCCGCATCCTCCGCCTTTCCTACTTTGACAAGACCATCACCATTGATCAGCCTTGGCCTCCTTCCCAGCGGGAACGCCTTTTGGAGGTTGGCGACGTGCGCAATACCGGCGCGCGAGGTTACCTGACTGCCTATACCGCCACGGCGGTCAGGCCGGAGGGCAGGGTTGCCACGATTTCCCTTCTGCGCGGCGCCGATTATTATCGCTCTCGTATCAAGGAGGTCAACGAGCGTGAAGGCGTCGTTGTCTGCGTCCTGCCGCCACCATCAGCCAGTGGTTACCTGGCAGGAATCGACCGGCAGTTCGTTGCTTCCAACGAGTCGCTCACCCGGTTCTGGCGTGCTGACGTCCTGCCTGGGGACCGCTCCGAGAGCAGTTTTCCTTTCCGCCTCACGCCTATGCCAGGTTTTGAGCGCGCGGGCGCGCCGGTGACCGAGGCTGATTTTGCTCCGGAGGGGGCGCTCCGATTGTGGGAATACGGCGTCGGCGATGAAGTCCGCCAGAGCACGTTCGTCTCGCTGCGGCGTCTCGGACCACGTCCCGGCACAGAGGACACTATATTTGAACTTGACGGCGACGTGGACGTGACGTTGGGCCTGAAGGCCAAGGCGCTGGAGATGTCACCCGATGGCCAGAAGTGGCAGCCACTCGCCGGTGAGGCCGAGGGCGGTTGGTTCCGTGCTCAAGTGCCTGCGGCAGCGTTTGCCGCCGGGCCGGTGCGCCTGAGGTTACGTTGACGTTTTCCTGGCGGTGCGAGTGGCTGCACTGAAGGCAATTTCTGGGCTTCGGATGTCGTCACCTGTCTTCTTGGCTGCACCGTCACTCGTTCTGTGGCGTTCTCCTTGCTTCGCACTGCCTCTCCGGTTAGAATGAATCGCGCATGTATGGCAGTGAATCCGTTGGAGGGTGTGCATGGACCCGAAGCAGTTTCGCAATCCGCCGAAACAGTATCGTCCCTCACCTTTCTGGTCGTGGAACGACGACCTCAAGGAAGAAGAACTCCGCCGTCAGGTGCGTGACCTTCAGGCGAAGGGCTATGGCGGTTACTTCATGCACGCACGTGCCGGCCTGATGACTGAATACCTCTCGCCTGCTTGGATGCGATGTGTCGCCGCCTGCCTTGATGAAGGCAAGAAGGTGGATATGGAGTCGTGGCTCTACGACGAGGACCGCTGGCCGAGCGGTTTCGCCGGGGGCCTCGTGCCTGCAGAGAATGAGGAGTTTCGTGCCCGCGCTCTCCAGTGTCACGTCGTTGAGGGTGATTGTCTGCCCGCTGATGTGAAGCCGGTGGCATTTTTTTCTTGCTCTTTCGCGACGGACGGGAAGTTGGAGACCATTGACCGCGTATTTGGCACACCGCAAAAGCGGCGACCGGATGACCGCCTGTTGTTGTTCGGTGTTTGGGTGCAGCCCAAGAGCGGCCGCTACAATCTGGAAACCTATGTGGACCTCCTCAATCCAGATGTTACAGAGGCATTCCTGCGCTGCACGCACGATGCGTACTATCGTCGATTCGGGCGGGAGTATGGCGAATTCATGCCAGGCATCTTCACTGATGAACCCAACTACAACATTGCCAGCAGCCGGGCGATTCCTTGGACCTCGCGCCTGCCCGCGGTTTTTCGTGCCTGGAACGGCTACGACCTCATTGAGCGCCTGCCGCTACTTTTCTTTGACGGTGACAACGCGGCGCGTGTGCGCTACGATTTCTGGCGCACCGTGACCCGCCTTTTCGTGGAGTCGTTCACGCGGCGCGTGTATGCCCGCTGTGAGAAACAGCGCCTTGCCTTCACTGGTCATTACCTCGCTGAGGACAACCTGCAGGGGCAGACAGACGTTATTGGCGCAGCCATGCCACACTATGAGTACATGCATGTCCCCGGTATTGACCACCTGCGCCGCGATATCCGCGACCCGCTCACCCTCAAGCAGGTCTCAAGCGCCGCTGAGCAGTTCGGCCGCCGCCGCATACTCTGCGAAATCTTCGGCACCAGCGGCCACAGCATGACCTTTGAAGATCAGAAGTGGATCGCGGACTGGCACTTCGCCCTGGGCGTCACCTTCATGAATCCGCATCTGACGCTTTATTCCTTCATCGGTCGCAACAAGCGCGACTACCCACCCACCTTCAGTTACCACCAGCCCTATTGGCCATACATGCGACATATCAACGATTACCTGGCGCGCTGTTCGCTGGCTGTGTCCCAGGGGAAAAGTGCGGCGGAACTACTTGTGCTGCACCCAATTGCCTCATTCTGGACAGCCTATCGCGCGCCATTGGCCTCAGGTCGCCAGGAGAACGAAACGGCGCGGCGCTACGATGCGGGGCTAGCTGCACTCGTGGACAACCTGCTCTCAATTCAGCGCGACTTCCACCTCGGCGACGAAATGATCATGGCCAACCACGCAAGGGTTGAGGGCACGGCGTTCTGTGTCGGTCAGTGTCGCTATCAGGCGGTTATTATGCCGCCCAGCCTCAACTGGTCTAGTGCTACCGTGATGTTACTCAAGCGCTTTGTGGAAAGCGGGGGCCGATTGCTGGTTGTGGGCGAGAAGCCGACTCTGGTGGATGGTACGGAGTCCGCAGACCTCAGCGCACTCCTGGCGCACAAAGCGGTGGTAACCTGTGAGAACAGCGCCGAGTCACTGTGCGCGGTGCTGGCAGACCTAGTGCCGCCGGATGTGTGTGTAACCGACGCGAAAGGGGCACCTCTGCCTGCAATACGCTATCAGCACCGCCGTGAGGGCAGGACGCACATCTTTTTCTTCTGTAATGTCTCGCGGACGGAGACTTTAGCGGCGACCGTGGAGTTGGCAGTGTGCGGGAAAGTGAGTGAGTGGTGTGCTGGCGACGGCAGCGTCGTTGAACTGCCTGCGGAGGTCAAGAGTGGTAAACTGGTCCTTTGCACAACCTTTGCTCCGGTCGGCGCGCACATCTTCGTGGTTGAGGAGGGCAGCAGGCCGAGGCGTGCCCGCGCGACCCGCCCACGCAAGCAGGAAATAATCGTACTCACTGGCCCGTGGACGTTCAGACGGCTGCATCTCAACTCGTTGCCGCTGGACTACGCGACCTACGCGGTGGGCGATGATTCGCCCAGCCCGCGCCTGCCCATCTTCAAGGTGCGCCGTGCCCTCGCTGAGCGGTTCGGACTGGCGCCCTACAGCAGTTGTCAGCCCTGGGTCCTGCGCAAGTTGAAGATTCAACCCACCGACCCGGCACAGGTGTGGCTAGAATACGATTTTCACGTGCGCGAGTTGCCCGCCAGTTGCTATCTCGTGCTGGAGCAGGCTGAGCGTGCGACAATCAAGGTCAACGGCCGCCGTATCCCGAGTGAGACTAAAGACTGGCACTGGGATCTTCAGTTCGCCAGGCTTGATATCGCCGCTCACCTGCAGACTGGGCGCAATACTATTGAAGTCATCACGGACTATCAGACTGATACTGACATTGAGGATGCCTACCTGGTTGGCGATTTCGGCGTGCGACGCAGCGAGGATGGCCACTACGAGATTACGGCGGAGCCCACTGCACTTGCTGATGGTGACTGGACTTCGCAGGGTTATCCCTTCTATGCCGGTAACATGCTTTACGAGAAGAGCGTGCAGTTGAAAGTTCGCAAAGGCCGCCGCGTCCTTCTGCGCCTTGTGGACCCCAAGGGTACGCTTTTCCGCGTCCTCGTTAATGGTAAGGACGCGGGCGAGGTCGCCTGGCAGCCATGGGAGTGTGACGTCACGGCGCAGGTACGTTCGGGCATCAATCGTATTGCGATTGAGGTCGTTAGTTCGCTGCGCAACATCATGGGCCCGTTGCATCATGTAGATGGCGAGCGCCTTACCTGGACTGGCCCCGCCCAGTTTGAGGACGAGGCGAAATGGACTGACGACTACGTCCTCGCTCCCTACGGGCTGCTTCGTGGTGCGGAGGTCGTCATCTCCTGACATGGAGGGCAGTCGAGTCCCAGGCTGTGCCCAGTAGGAATTGGAAAGTTGAGTTGCCGCGATCGTCTTAGTCGCGGTACTGGTCGTGGGCTACCTCTTGTTCGTGAAGTCGTCCGTCGTCAAGATGAGGGTGAACGTCGCCCTATAGCCAATGGATGGCGACGACTTTTATGCCGCCATCCGTGGGTGTGAGGGTCTACTTGACCATACCCGCGGCGGTGACTGTGGGTGGCTTTGAATTCTCCAGAGTGGGGCAGGAATGCGCCCCCGTCTCCGGGATGCTGTTCACCCGGCCTCCAGCGGCAGCATCTCCACGCCTCTGGGGAAGATGGCATTGCAGGACAGTGGTCTGCTGATTTTCGCCACGATGCGCGGCGCGTCGTCGGGGCAGGTGGTAGTGGCAATCCGGCGCCTGTCAAAGGAAAGGAGTGAGCCCATTCGTCTTGACCCGTGCACCGGCTGGCCACGACCTGCGCATTCTGCTTCAACGATGGTGAGTCCTACTCCCACCGTCCCCTTGCACATCGACAAGCTGGCCCAGAGGGAGGAGACGTAGACCCAAAAGCACCGACGGGGAATGAACTGTTTGGGCTGCGCGCCTACAGCCGCCGGATGACCTCTGCCTCTGCCCGCTCTACAGCTGCGCACATGGCGGTTGCCTCCTCGGCAGCGCGCAGGTCAGCAACGAGACTGGTCTGCTGGCACATCATGCAAAGGCGCGCCAGGACGTGCAGGTGGATGCGGTCATCCTGGCAGCAAATGAGGAAGAAGATGTCCGTCGGCTCGCCGTCGGGCGCGCCGAACGGTATGGGTTGCACTGTGCGCGCTAGGATGATAAAGGAGTCGGCGAAGGCATACGGTTCGTGATGACGCGGGTGGAGCAGGGCCAGTCCGTCCGGCAGGGCGGTTGAGCACAGGCGTTCTCGCTCCTGCAGGCTCGCGAGGAGTTCAGTCGGGTAGTTGACCAAGCCGGTTTTCTCTGCCAGTGTGACCATGTCGCGCAGGACGGAGGGTTTCGTCCGCGATGCTAACGATGCGGTTACCACTTCTCGGCGAAGGAGCTCGCTGACGATGGCGTGACTGGCCGAGAGGTTGTGTGTCTTGGCCGTAGTGCGCTGATGATATGCCGCGAGCCGTCGCTCGCGGAGGCCGAGGATGCGTTGCGAGGCCCAGGCATCCAGTTCTTTCTTCAGGAAGACGCAGCGCGTCCCCTGGCGTTCACATGGCACCTCGCCACGTTGCACCATTTCTGCGAAGTCGGCCAACGGCAGGTGGAGATAATCCGCTGCCTGCTTCAGATCGAAACGACGGTAGGGCACGCAAGTCTTCCCTTCACGACCTATCTGCTCCCGATAAATGGAATCAACAGCATGAGAAATACGCGGCGGGTTGTCAACTCCTGGGCGGCAGGATAGCCCATCTCCGTTGCCTAGTGGGGGAACAGTCAATAGAATGCTGCTATCTGACTTCTGCTCAGCGTTGGTGGCCTCATCGCCTTCGCGGCGTGGGGTTCATGTTGCGGTACGGGGCGTGAGAGATAAGGCAGAAAAAAGTGTCCGCACTGAAACCTTGGAAATACGTACTTCTCCTGGTTCTGAACTTTGCATTTGCGGCTCACGCCTGGCGGGCACGGACCTTGGCTGAGTATCAGAGCGTCAGGATTGTGGCCACCATTGAGGCCGAGAAAGGCGAGGGTGCCGCGCCCGTCGCTGACAAGCTTGCGTCCGGCGGCCAGGCCGTGGAGTTATCTCCGGGGGCGGCGGGGGTCTCATTCGAGACGAGGTTTGTGCCGGGCGTCTACGGCGTCTGGCTCTACGCGCGTGTGCCGGAGGCACAGGTGGAGGGCCCCTGGCCGCCGCTCTACCTGGAAATGACCGTCCAGCCGCCTAAGGGCCCGACCGAGAAATCCCGACAGCGCGTTGCCTACCAGCCCATCTATCAGGTGGTGAGCCGACTGTACTTCATCGCGCGCGAGAAAGGCAAGTATCGCATCTCGCTCGCCGTGGGGTCGGCCTCGCAGGTGCGTGGCCTGCTTCTCGACTTCGTGGAGATTCGCGACGAACTTGATGGCTGTATCCTCCAGGCGGTCAAGTCAGCGCGCACCCTGACTGATGATGCGACTCTGGCGCGGATCCGTGCTGGTGCGCCACAACGCGACAAGCCCATTCCGCATGTCCTCAGCGCTAACGCCACTCTCGAGGAAATGGCGGCACTGGCGGACAAGGTCTGGGCCAGTCTGCCGCCCATCAATGCCACGCTCGGCGGCTGTGATGCGCCCACCCTGGAATTGGCAGAACTGGCGAAGAAGATGTCCAGAGGCCAGTTCAAGCCCACGGGCATCTTTGAGCCGTGGGCGTTGATGGACTCGAAGACAGGCGCGCGCTACGACGCCGCCGATTACGCAGCGGGGCGGCCTTTTGAAGGCGGGCTGCCCGACATCGGCGGCGGCTACTATGCTCCTGTGGGCGAATATGGCGTGACAGACCGGCCCAGGACCATCGCTCCACTGGCCGAGTTCTTTGCCGCCCGATTGGATGCCATACTCCAGGAAGCCGACTTGCGCAGCGCCGACTACGAGAAGTATGGCGACCCCGTCAGCGCGCGGGAGGCAGCCATCCTCCTCGCGGCGCTCGCCGACCGCTATCCGACCCTTGATGGCGCCTACCAGTCTATGAGTTACTTCGGGAAGGTATGTTACGAGCGCTTCAACCAGGCGTGCGGCAGTGCCATTCCGACTACGTGCCTCGCACGCATCTACGACCGCATCTTTGATGCCATCAAGGATGATGCTGATCTCGCACGCGCCATCGGCAGTAAAGTTCCGTTCGTGCGCCGGCCTAAAGACCTGCGCGCCTTCCTTGATCGCAACGCTATCCAGTACAACCTCGCACTTCATTTCCGCTTTACCTACCGGGCGATGCAGATGGGCTGGGAACGCAACGTTACTGACCTTCTCCTGGCCCTTGGCCCCAGTGCAATCGGACAGAAGTGGATGGACCGCCTCTTCCGGCAGTGTTATGCCGACCTGACTGGTAATGGCAGTTATGCCGACTATCTGGTCAATGGGATTAACCGCGACGGTAGCAACTATGTCGGCGCGACCAGTTACACACTGGCAGTGCCGGCGAACATGGTGCGCAATGCCGTGGCACTGGAGCGCTTTGTGCGACTTGGCGGCAAGGTGCCGCGGTTTGCCTGGGACCTGCAGGCCAACCCGCGCCTTCTGGAAGCCGGCACCTTTCTCCTGAACTTCCGTGCAGCGGGCGGGTTCTGGACGCTTTTCGGGGAGGGCGGTGGGGCGATTGATCAGCGCTTTGAGACCATCCCCACGCCATACTATCATGGCGACGTCTTCACCTGGCTCTTCTGCCACACGGGCGATGCGCGCTATGCCTGGATGGCGCGCGCCTATGGGCGTCGCCCGGAAATCAGCGACGAGGAGTGGGAGAGAATTGAGGCCGCCGCCCAGGGTCAGCAGAACCCGATTCTTCATGCGCCCTCTGTCGTCATGCCTGGCTTTGGCTGCACGTTGCTGGAACTCGGCAGCAAATCGACCGACCCGAAGCAGAAGGGCTGCGCCTGCGTGCGCTTCGGTACCGGCGTCGGTCACCAGCAGGGCGACCTTCTGGACTTGACGCTCTACGCCTACAACCAGCGCATCGTCAGCGACGGCGGCCGCAGCGGCTGGCCATGGATGCGCTTTACCGCGCAGCACAACCTCGTTGAGGTGGACCGCGCCTCGTTCCAGTCCACCAGCGTTTACAGTGGGGCCTACGGTTACCCGTTGATGATGTGCCAGGTGGATGGTCCAGCAGGTGCTGCGTTCACCTCTGCTGGCGGATTCTGTTCAACCCATCCCGATCTTGACGACTACCGGCGCGATGTGGCGATGATAGATTTGGGTACGCGCGAGGACGCCCCAGGCCTGTCCCTGCGCCACTACTACGTCTTTGATGTCCAGCGCGTCGGCGGGGGACGGGTGCACACCTATTGCACCCACGGCATGCAGGCGCGCGAGATTGCTTTCAACGTCAAGGACGAACCGGCCCCGGACGCGCCGTCAAGCCTGGTTTACGGCTGTGCCGACCCGAGCACCGGCATCGTCGCCGATCCGCTGGTAACCACCTGGCTGGCGGGAAACCGCAGGGGACGCAAGGCCGACCATGGCCTGCGGCATCATCTCTTTGGCTGGGGTGGCCTGCGCTTCTACTGCGCTTGGGGCACACACCGGACGTACAATCTGGACATCCCGTTTGTCTGGATTGAGCGGGAGTCAGATCACCCGCTCCACGACGCCTATGCGGCGGTGTTCGAGCCGTTCTTCAGAGAGCCGAACCTTGTTTCCGTGCGGGCGCTGCCGGTTAGAGGTGGGGCACCTGGCTCGCGGGCACCGCGTGCCGCGCAGGTCGTCTCACGCTGGGGCCGCACCGATACCATCGTGGTCAACGAGGCGGGACAGAGGGTGGTGGTGGATGCTGCACCCGGCACTGCGGAAACGGGCGCGCTGTTGGAGACCGACGCACACTTCGTCCTCGTCGCCGAGGATGCCAGCGGCCTAGTTCAGGCAACGATGGTGGGTGGCACCTGCCTGCGTGGCGCCGCGGTGCACCTGCGTGCATCACGGGGCGCGTATGAGGGAAAGGTGCTTGGCTTCGACCTCCGGACGCGAGCGCTGACTACTGAGCCATCGCTGCCTGTCGCCCGCACGGCGGGAGCGCTCGTCGCCTTCGGTCGCAAACCGCACCTGGCGGCGGAGCGCCTCCACGAGTCGCAGCGTGACGTCGCCGGAAACTTGGTGGAGAGTTTTCCGCTGCCGCGGCTGGCACGACTGCCGGAGATCTTTCGCTCGCCCATCCAGCGGGTGGACGAGAAGGAATCCGCTGTGTACCCCGTCATTGCGCTGCCGCTCACAGCCGCCGAGCCGCGCTACTACGAGGGTTGCACCGCGACTAACGCCAGTCACAGCAAGTTTTGGCGCGTCGAGCGCACCGAGGTGGTGGAGATGTGGATGCCACTTTTCACGCCGATACGCGAAGCGGACATCACGGATGCTGATGGCGACGGCCAGCGCACCGTGAGGCTCACTAACTTTGCGCCGCCAGAACGCACCCGCGACCCAGACATCCTTTACTATGGTCCCTTCGTCAAGCCCGTTCGCATGAAACAGTACAACCGTGAGCCTTTTCAGGAGCCGGTTGTCCTAGAAGTAACACGGGTGGACGAGAAACGGCGCATCCTCTACTTCAAGCCGCCTCTCCACGACTATGACCTTGTCTGGAATGGGTGGGTATATGATGGCACAATCATCACAAATGAAGCGGGCGACCGCCAGTGGCGGTCACTCAACTATCCGGCGCGCGAGTTCCGCCTCATCCTCAGCGGCGCAGCGCCACCGCGGGCCGCCGATTTCCCGCCCTCCGATCCGACCATGGTGGGCGACCGCCTGCCGCGCATTTACCTTTACGACTTCGGTCCCGGCGACCCGTATCGGCTGGAGACCTTTGTCTCAGTGTATCGCACCGCTGATGGTGGGTATCGCGCCGAGAGCAATACGGACGCTCAGGTTTTGCTCTCATTAGCGGAGGTAACTGTCAGGCAGTAGATGGCTTCTGATTCCCGTTGGCACAGAGTAAACACGACCTGCCCGCGGGACTCCGTGCGGACGTGTTCCTCGCGCACGTCAAGCGTAGGTGAGCACCACCATCTGGTGACACTCCACCTTGGGTACGGTGAGCCGCACGACACCGCGCTTTTGGTCGAATGAAATATTCCGTCCCTGGGGGGCGAGGTATACCTTTCGCACCTTCTCAGGCACGCGCAACTCCACTTTTACGCGATAGAGTGGGGGCATATCTTCCAGAACGAGTGCAATGCCGCGGAGGAGGGGCGGGGCATAGAGCAGGTGCAGGATGTAGCGTTTCTCGGTCGGTTGTCGGACGAAATGAGCGCGCCCCGCGCTGGGCATCTCTACGCGCATCACAGGGCTGGGGTATATAAGTCCAAGGGCCGCAACTAGGTAGTCGCGATAAAGTTGCATGCCGTGCTCGTAGTACATGCGGCAGAGCGGGTGCGCTAGGTAGATGATCCGACCCTTGCGCAGTGCCGCGGGATGCCTCGCCGGCTCCAAACGATATGGCGTGTTTCGGTGCGAGCAGTAGTGTGCGTAGGTCCGGTTGAAGTAGGGTTCGCGCAGCTGCGCCAGCACCTCGCCGTCCGTGGGCCAGACTTGCGCAGCGGCTTCGTAGCAGAGGATCGGGCTCTTGACCCAGACCTCGTTCAGCGCCGGGCCAACCTCTAGGTAGTCGTTCTCGTAGTTGGCCGCTCCCATATAGTTTGCGCCTACGTCAAGGAGGAAACGCGTTCGGCCGGGGTCCAGTCCGCTCTGGCCCGTAAGGAGTATGCCGCCGCCACGTTCGGCGAAGGCGCGCAGTGACCCGGCACGCTCCTCATCCAGGAGGACGGCATCCGGCAATATGAGTACATCAAAGCGGCTCAGGTCGTCATCGGCGCGGACAACGTCGAAATCGAGTTGCTTTTCCAGAAGCATCCGGGCGAACCCCTCATCGGACTTTGCCTGGCCGCTGAGGATGACGCCCAGGCGCGTGGTCTCCTCTGTGTCATAGCACCAGGGTTCAATGCGCTCGACGTACTCGTAGGCATGGCCGATGAGTCGGTAGGTCTCTAGATCCATCTCGCCGCTCGGATGCAACTGGTCGCCGATGCTGCAACGCGCGCCGAAGGCAAGCATGGTGGCACACTCGTAACGCAGGGCTCGTGCGGATTTGAAACCTCCGAACTCACCCCACGAGGTGTGAAACTTGCCGGTCATACCCAAATAGTCCTTACCCGTACGCGCAAAGTACTTGGCGCGCAGTGGAAATTTATCGTAGCCGCCCCACGTCGTTGGCAGGTCTTCCAGTTCGAAGTGCGTGTTCCACTCGTGCCAGTGTGGGGCATAGATGTTGGCACTTCCGTTGAAGAATAAGCTCGCGTCCGGATGACTGGCGTGTAGAATCTTGCGGCACTCCATCATGAACTGCTGCCATTTCTGACGATGCCAGGTGCGCGCGTCCTCTTCGCGGGCAGGGTCCAGTCCGGCCTGCTTCATGCCTTCCGTGCACGTGCGGCACCAGCACAGCGGCCCGAAGCAGATGTCGTAGAAAAAGCCGTCCACCGGGTAGCGAGCACAGATTTCGCGCGTCTGGGCGTAGATGAGTTCCGCGTAAGCTCCGGTGGGGCAGAGCCAAGTCCAGCAGACGTATGGCATCTTCTCATCGGGGCGGGCGTCGGCGGTGCCACCGCGCAGGAGTGGCTTGCCCTCGCGGTCGCGCACCACCCACTCTGGATGACGCTGGGCATCGGCAGCAGACCAGCCGATGGTGAAGTAGATGGGGGCGCGGACGCCAATCTCATGCGCCGCCCCAATCATTGCGCCGGTCAGATCGAAACCGAGGGTCGGATGCATGGAGCCGACGCACGTTGGGTAGTAACACCAGCCGTGGTGGCACTTGGCGAAGATGGTAATACTGTTGAGACGGCCGCGGCGTAATGCCGCCTGAAAATTATCTTTGCTGAACCTTGCCCCGACGTCGGGAATACACTCGGAGGTGTGAAAATCCAGGTGCACCTGCCGCGTCGCCAGACGAATCATCACTGTGTCCTTTTTCAACTCAGGCTTCGGGCCGTGAGGCCCGCAATCCGATGCCGAATGCCCGTTCCCCTGAACTCCATCACTCACTCGTCGCCTTGAGCGATGAGCAGCTGTTCCGGAATCTCTGCCACAACCGGCGGCACGCCTTCTAGGTACACCGTGGAGTACTTGCGCCGGCCCTCGGGTGGGTCGTCGAGGACGAGCGACCATACCTTGCCGGCTGCGCCCTCCGGGACTTTGACCTCAAACGGCTTGCTGCGGGTCATCTTGCCGCTCTGGTCGAGCACCACCGCGCCTGTGGGGTCCTTGACGATGAGCCGCACGCCTGTGCCGTCGGTGGTGTCGCAGACGATGTTGAAGGCAGTACGTCCCCTGGGGACGTAGAAGTAATAGATTGCGGGTGCGTCCTCTTGCTTCTCCTTGCGGATTTCGAGCGGGACGGCCTGGCTGGCCTCGAAGACCGCCCCGCCCGGCTGAAGGAACTCAACTGTCCAGGCGCTATTGCCGTCGCCGATGACACCATGGCGCTTCATCCCTGCACGCATGTCCACGGCATAAAGGCCGGGCGTGGGAACTGAAACCTTCTCGACCGCTTCACCAGTGACCACGCCTGATGCCACCGCCTGACCCTGGAAATCATAGACCGTGTAGGCGAGGGGAAAAGAACCGACCGAGATTTTGACTCGCATCCGGATTTCTTTTTCCGGCCCTGTAGCAAGGTAAGCCAAGGAACCGATGACGAAACTCTGGGGTTGGCCTCTCGGCGTGTTCTTCGGCAGTGGGCCGGGGGGAGGCACGAGTTTCCTGGCGGCAGCCGTGCCGCGCAGGTTGGCCACGGCGGCCGCGTGCGGGTCAACTTCCTCGCCGAGTGGCCGCGCTGGACGGTCGCCGCGCTCGGTTGCCACCTCAATGAGTGCGTAGATATCCAACCACGGCACGAGGACGGCACACCCCTCTCGCCCGTGCACCAGCGCGAGCGATTCGGCGGGCAGGCCTGGTCGCTGCAAGGTGGCCCTGGCGGCACGCAGGCCGCGCGGCAGGGGTACCACAACCCGCAGCGCCTCCACTCTCCGCACCGCGTCCAGCGCCTCCTTGGGTGCGTCTAGGTTCACGTCGTAGTTGAGCAGATGCAGCCAGAAGCGGCTGTTGTTGCTGTTGCGCGTAAGGTTGGCCAGCAGGGCCGGATGGCGGTCCGGGGCAACCACTGAGGGGCTAGTGCCGAGTACTTCGGCAAGGGTCTGCTGTAGCTCCGCGTGGGAGCGGATGTCGGTACTCGCTAATTGCACAGGGGGCGGGATCTCGGCGACGCGGCCCGCTCCTACCACTTGTGCGCGCAGCGGGCCGGCGGACTGCTTGTGCACGGCCGTGAGCGGCAGGAAGGCGCTGGCCTTGCGGGCGATGCCTTCTCCGGTGTACGTGCCGCACTCGCCAATGAACACGATGCCGCCTCCTGCTCGCGCAAAGTCACTTAAAACCGCCACCTCCGCATCACTGACGCACCGCAGCCAGGGCACAATGATAGCTCTCAGCGGTCGCTCGCGCAGCACCCGTTCCAGCAGGTTCAGGTGCACCAACTGGAAGGGCACGTGTTGGCGCTGGAGGAGGTCGCAGAGTTCATAGGCTTGGCGGTAGTTCTCGTCGAAGCCGCAGAAATAGTCCACGGGCGAGAAGAGCACGCCCACCTCGCCGGCGGGAATCATCTGGCGAATCTGCGGCGTTACCTCCTGTGTGAATTCGGCCATCGGCAGCACCCATGCGCCCGGAATGACCACCTTGTTGCACACCTCTTGGGGGTGGACATAGAGTCCCATGTTGCCGAGGAGGGCCAGGCCCTCGGCCAAACCGAGTTGGGCAGTGGCGGGGTTGCGCGCATCGTAGAAGTAGGCCTTGACCATCACCGGCTCGCCCCACAAGCGGCCCGCGCCATACTGGAAGTCAAAGAGGTTGTTGCGGATGTCGGGGAGCCGCAGGCCAACGTAGGAGCCGACGCCGCCCATGCCGGGCCAGATGCCCGCCTCGCTGCAGTAGGTCTGCACCGCCTCACCCCACATCGCCGGGTTGACGCCGAGGTTGGTCTGGCTGCGCCAGCCGAAGGTGTTGGCATTGACGAGGAACCCACCATTCCCCTTGCCGAGGACGGATTCAGCAGCCTCTTTGAGGGCGCGGAAGTGCTCAGCGAGGACGTGAGTGAAGAACTGGCGCGTCAGGCAGTTGTAGACGCGCACGAGGTCAGGGTCATCCTTAGGCGGCAGGAGCGGGACAGGCTGCGCCGGGTCAGTCTGCATGTTGGCGCGTATCTGTTCGGGCGTGTAGCGTTCGCGCAGCCAGGCGTCAAAGGCCCTGGCCGAATGAGGGCTGTAGTCCATGCCGCCGCGCGTGCCGCCGCCGAGGTCGCACATAAAGGCATTGAAGTGCCGGCCGAAACCGTGAGCGGCGCGGAACTTTGTCAGGTCGCTCATTATGCGGCGCACATCGGGGTTGGCCAAGCAGAGTTGGTAGCCGGACTGCGGGTTGAGGACCTGGATGCGCTTGGGCATTTCTTCGGACTTCTTGCCGGCGCGCATTGCCTCAGCATATTCGCGCGACATGAAGATTAAGTCCTCAAACTGCGCCGGGCGTTTGCCGGTGACGACACCGGCCGCACGGAACTGGTCCCAGTTCTCCCACACGCCGCGGTGCAACATGCCGACGTCGGCTGTGGGGTTGGTCGGGTCTGGTGGTGCGCCGGTGCGGTCCTGGCACCATGTCGCATTGAACCACTCATAAAGGTAACGGCAACCCCAAGCGCGAGCCTCGGCAACCTGCGCTTGCGCCTCCTGTGGATCGGCGCTGAACTGGGCGGACATGAGCGAGTGCGGCCGTAACTTCAGATATAGGTCGCGTGCTTCGGTGTAGGGACGCACCCCGCGCACGTAGATGACCGACTGGAACTGCTCGCGCGGTCCCTCGCCCGATTGGCGTTCCGCGGGTGATGCCGTCCGCCCACTCGTGCAGCTGAGCAACGCGGCCAGGCCGAGAAGTCGCCCAATCATCGTCTTGTTCTTTCCCGTCCTTCCCGTCATCGGCGCTCTCCACTTCTCATACGCCCCCGTGCTCTGGGCTAAATCTCGGCACGTAACCTCGGTGCAATATGCGACACCAACTGGCCCTGCCGTTGGCAGCAAGTCACAGGTGCAACTCCAAACCATCGTAGCCGACGGTTACGCCATATGGCGCGGCAAAGGCGACAGCTTCCTCGTGGGTTAGGCCGCCGTTGTCGCCAATATGCACGGCGATAAAGGGTGTGGCGGGTTCAATGCTATCCAGTTCGAGCAGTCGTTGCCGCATGCGGAGAAAAGTGGCGAAATCGAGATGCGCTCGGGTTGCTGCCTCCTGTGGGCCGATGGTCGTGCATTCTAAGAAGACCGCATCGAGCTGCTGGCCAGCCAGGGCGTGCCAGGTCTTCTCGGGCCAGTAGCCGGTGTCCCAGGCGAGAAGCACGGTACGCCCGCGATGGTGGATAACATAGTTGAGCGTGTCGGGCGTGTGGGTGGCCGCCAGCGGCAGGACTTGGAGTTCGCCCACTTGCGTGTTCTGAAAAGGACGCAACTCGTTGAACGACAGTTTTAGATAGCCGAAGTCAAGTCCGAGGCCGGCGATGCGTTCCCCGAGTGTGCGACTCCCGTGAATCGTCAGCGGGATGAGTTCGGCACGGTCGCTGAGGATAATCTTGCGATTGCGCAGGTAGATGGGATCAAAATGGTCCTCGTCTCCATGCGTCAGAAGGAGGTGCGCCAGGTGCGCAAGGCAAAAGCCGTCGCGCACCATATGGTGGCCCGTATCGGGCGGCAGGTCCACGTGGCAGAAGGCTTCGTTGCCACCCTCCCCATCCAGAAAAATCTGCAGGCCGGTGCGTGTGCGGCGGTTTGCCCCGCCGCGCTCCTTGGCTAGGGCGCAGACGCGGCAGCGGCAGAAAGACCGCGGCACAGTCTTGCCCGCCGCCGAGCCTAAAAGGCGCAATCTCATCGTCACACACTCAGGTCAGATGTCATAATGCACTTGCCACGCAGGAGTCCCGTATCCCTGGCGGCAATTTAACTATCGCCACACCGGCGGACAGCTACAACATGGCAGTTCAGGAGGGGATCGGCAGTCCGCAATCTTCTACTGCCCCCGTCGTGAAATGGGCCACTCTGTCAGTAGCCACGGCGGAATTTCGGGAAACTTGCCCTTCTCGCCGTAGATTTCCTCACCCAACTCCAGCGCGCCGGCGTCGGGCTTGTTGTCTTTGGCGTTGTCGGTAACGAAGGGTATCGGCAGCCCCATGTCTACCGCAACGCTTCCCGGTTTGAGGCGCAGGTCTAAAACGGCGCGGTTCACGAAGGGGTCAGCGGTAGACACTATGGAGTCGCCGGCATAGGGTGGCAAGTCCCGCCCTTGGTCGCCACGCGGCAGGAGCAGGTTGCGGCTGAATATAGACAGACTTTTAGCATGGGTGGGATCAAAGGCAAACCAGCAATAGCCTGCCGGGTGTTCCTGGGCACCGGCTTCCTGTCCCCCTGGGGCGTACTCAATTATGTTATTGACAATGATGTTGCCAAAACCGCTGCCCACTTGAATTGGTGCACCGTCGCTGTTGAGGAAGGTATTGTTGGCAATCAGGTTGAAATTGCACCGGTTCAGAGAGATGGCGCGGTCATGGGGGCCGATGATGAGATTGTGCACGATGCGGTTGTGCCCCGCCCAGCGTTGTCCACCCCAGACGTAGAGGGCAGCGCTCTTGCGGTTCTTGATGGGGAAGCAGCGATTGCGCTTGTCGGGGCCGAAGATGTTGTATTCCACAACGATGCCGCGCGGTGAATCGGTGCCACTGCCACTGTAGATATGGATGGCACCGCCGGAGGTGCGCCACCAGATGTTGCGCCGCAGCGTCAGGTTCTCCGCGCCCTGCGAGATGTAGATGCCGTGGCAGCCCTGGCCCTGGCCGGCGTTGTAGATTATGCAATCTTCAATGAGGTTGAAGCGTGATTCGTTGCTCGTCATCCCCTGTCCCGGCGTGTCGCGCACGATGCAGTGGCGTACGATGTTGAAACTACCGAAGACATTGTGGTTCATGCCACAGAGGTCAAAGTAAATGCCCGGCTCAATCTTATAGGTGTGGACGGCGCGGCCACTCAGGTGAATGCCGTGAACCGCACGCCGGCAGATAAACCCGTCCACCACGTTGAATGCGCCGCCTACCTGAACCAGTTGGTTGGCCAGGGCATAGACCTCCCGTGGCTCCTGTCCGGCCCAGGGGTAAATTTGCACCAGGAAGTCCTTCTCTTCCTTCACCGCCCCAAACATGCCTTCTTCCAGCGTCTTCTTGCCGTCGCGGCGATGCCATTCGGAACCGGCATTGACGAGGCCGTCGCCATTGACGAGGAGGCTCTGTGGCTCTTGCGCAACCCGGCACTCCCAGATCGGCGCTTCGCCGGGGACGCGCCGCCAGCCGGTCAATGGTGTGCCGCCATCCAGAATGGCCTTGTGGCGGTTCTCGGCGCGATAGATGACGGGCGCTTTGACCGTGCCGACGCTGGAAATCGCCAGTGGGCCGGTCTTGCCGATGTTATATACGCCATCAAGGAACACGACCTCGTCACCGGGCTGCAGTTGCACCGCCTTGAGGACGTGGGACATGCTGAAGGGTTTCTCGCGCGTGCCGTCGCCCTCCGGCGTCCCGTCCGGTGCGACATAGTAAATCTTACCGTAGGCTGGCAAGGCACCCAGCAACATCGCCGCCACCCCCACGCCCCATAGCCATTTCCGTAGCATATTTCTGTCCTTTCTCCCCTTCACCGTTCAGCACTATCTCATGCGGTGAAGACGCCAGCCTCCACCCCGCGCCAGTAGCCCAGGTCGAGACACTCCCAAACCCCTGCCTGTGCCACCTTCGTCCAATCCACCTCGGTCAGCATGGGCCACGCCTCTCGCGCAGCCTCGCACCGGAGGTCGTCCTCCTCGCACAACATCACCGTCGCCAGCGACTCAGTCTGATGACGGAGCCAGGGCAGCGCCGGTTCCGCCGCGGCGAGGACATCGGCGGGCGGCGGGAGCTCTGCTGCGTGGTCCCGACAATATTGCGAGAATTTTCGCACATCCTCAAGAACGGCCGGATTATACTCCGGGTATTTCTGGATGAACGACGGCCAGAATCGCCGCCATTGCGGTGGCAGCGCCTTGCCCATGGGTCGGGCGACGATCTCACGCCACAGGGGAATGCGCCCAATGACACTTTGGGCCTCTGCCCGGAGAGCAGCCTTGTATGCGGCGCGGATGCCCGCGTCGTTTTCCGTCTCGTAGAGGAGCCTGAATGCCACCTGGCTCTGAACCACAGCGTGAACGTTGCGGTTGAGCGGCCATACTTCCGGTCCATAGTGGCATGCCAGGCGCGCGCGGCCCTTTTCCTCCACCTTCTGCATATAGACTTCCTGCCAGTGCCTGTCGCCGCTGAGGTCATAGGCGGCCTTGTAAAACTCCAGGATGCGGCAGGCGCGGCCCGGTTCTATGGTGTTGGTATCGCCATAGATGCTGGGGCGCATGTCCTCGCGGGGAATGTTGTGGTCGAAACTCTCCACCAAGAGCGCCACGTCTACGATTAGTTCTGTGGCGGTTTGTCGCTCCGCCGGCCGCGCGATTGGACTGCGCGCATAACGCCATAGTCCGTAAACGAAAGAAGTGTACTGGTCTGCAGACGAATTGGGATAGATGGCCGTACTGCCCGGCGCGAATCCGCGCGCAACGAAACCGCGCGTGCGACTCACCTGCCCCAGTTTCACCAATCCTCGGAAGATTTGGCGCGCCCTGCCTGCCCAACATTCCTCACTAGTCACACGGTGGGCGGTCACCATCGCGTCAAGGACAAAGCCTGCAGTCAGCGCACAGTCTTCCATCCCCGTGCCCCAACCAGCGCAGTTGGGGATTGATGCATAGATTTCCTCTGTCGTGGGCAGGTGCGCCGGTTCGTGGAAGGCGGTGTCATAAATGAGGTTTGTCTCCGGGCAGAAAAATTTCTGCCACAGCGCGAGATGGGCGCGATGCAAGTTGGGATGCACCCTTGACTTCCTAAGTCATCCTGAGCTGCTTCGTTACATTATACAAAGGCATGGCGGGCGGTCAATGCATGTCATGTAAGTTATTGACGACGCGCGGGATATAGACGCGGCAGCGGCGAAATCGTACAATTCATTGTTATGAAATGTGCATCTCGCAAGCGTTGCTTATGGTGTGTTGCAATTGGTTTGCTCGTATGGTGCTCGGCGGCGGTGACTCTGGCTGCCAGCGGGGCGAGCGCGAGCGTACAATCGGCCACAAAGGAAGCCACGCCACTTTCCCCAACAGAGCAGCATGTGCTCCTACGGCTCATTCGCCAGAATTTGACGCCAAACCTCACGAACGGCGAACTGAACGAAGTGCCGCCAAGTCTGGTTGAACGCGCCGGCCGCGAGATCTTCATCTCCCTCTACCACAATGGCAGCCGTCTGGGCACAGCACATGCGAGTCACGGCACCCTCGCTGCCTCGGCTTTGGCCGCTGCGATGCAGTTGAAACAGATGTGCGAGCGCCAGCCAAATGGTGCCCAGGCTCTCAAGGAGGGGCGTCTTCTGGTGGAGGTGCTCACTACCAGGAGGACTCTTGAGGCGGATAGCAAGCGCCCGCTCTTGCAACAACTTGAACTGGGGACAGAGGGCCTGTGCGCGCGCGAAGGTGATGCCTCATTATATTTTCCGCCGCTGGTGGTGCTGCGCCAATCGCACGCCCCGCGCTTCATGGAGGCACTTTACGCGGAATACGGGCGCCCACCTCCTGGAAAAGGGGCAAGCACCCGTTGGGAAGCATTTCGCACGCAGGCCTTCGTGGAAGCGGCGCCCGGTGGTCCACCGCTTCAACTGGAAAGAGGCCGTGTTTTACTTCGTGAGGCCACTCACGACAACGTCCTGCGGGCATGCCTCGCCGCTGGCGTCTGGTTGCTGCACATGCAGGAGCCAGACGGCACCTTTATGGAACGTTATGATCCGCTTCTTACCTATCGGTTTCCGGGGACGGACCACCATTCCCGTATCAGCGCCGCCGGCGCGCTTTATGTGCTGTACCGCCTGACAAACCATCGTGGCCTGTTGGAAGGCGCGGAGAAGGTAGTCGCCCGGGCCAAAACCGTAGCGCGCGAGGACACCCTTTCGGTGGGCGATCTGGAGGTGCGTTACGCCTATCTGCACTATACGGTGCGTCCAGAGACTCTTCCCAGTGCCGTCTTTCTTCAGACGTTGTGCGAGCGTGCTGCCACGCGCGGCGAGGTTGCGGACAAGGCACTGATGGAGCGCCTGGGGCGGTTCATGCTGCTAATGACGTCGCCCAAGGGGCTGGTGTATCGCAGTCTTGTAGAGGCTGCGGCACGTCGGGAGCCACCCGGCCCTGCGGAAGGCATCAACGAGGAGGCAGCCATCGCGCTCTGCCGACTCTACCGCCACGCGCCCGAAAAAATCTGGCTTGCCGGTGCGGCGCGCATTCTGCAAGCGCTGCTCCTGGCGCAGGGTGACTCGCCCAGCCCTCGCTTCGTGGTTGCCTTGGCGGAGTATTACTCCGTAAGCAATGACCGCCGCTATGCGGAACACTGCCTGCGTTGTGCACGGCAACTCCTCCGCCGCCAGCAGAGCATGCCTCGTCCCGGTGAGACTACACTTCCTGCGGACTATGTAGGCGGTTTCCCGGAATCCGGTCCGCCGACTGTGCGGTGGACCGCCGAAGCGGTTGAGGCACTGGCCTATGCCTGTGCGGTGGCGCGCGATGTTGGAGCGGGCGATCAGGAGTTGCATCAGGGCGTGCGGCTTGCGCTTCGTTTTCTTCTCAACCAGCAGTTCCGACAGGAAGATGCATTCTTCTTGCCTCACCTGGAGCGGTTTGAAGGCGGCTTTCGTCAGTCTCCGGTGGAAATCTTCGTTCAGGTCTCCGACGCAGACGCTGCAATCCGGGCCATGATTGCATCGCTACCGCTCATGTCCAGAATCGTCCCGAAGGACAAATGAACGCCTCTGCCTCAGGGCAGTGGCCGTGCGGATTGATATGCCCTCGTTGCCAGGTAAGATTCTTGCGCTCTTGGTTCCCGGCCCGACGCTCCGTGCGGGTCAGGTCGGTCGCCTCTGCCATGCATGAGCGGGGTCAACCATGTCGCCCCCAATATCGTCATCATCAAGAGCGATCAGCACGCAGAAACTTGCTGCCGAGGGAAAGGTATACTATCTCTGAATCCGGCTGCCGGCCCCGGGGAAGGCAGGCCCCCGCCGCTTTTCCGAGCAGCGAGCGCAGCCGCCCCCATTTCGTCGCCGCCCTGCTGGCTGGTCGCGGGCGTTTGCCAGCCTGCCCATAATTGGGTAGGATTCATCGTATCAGGACCGGGTACCCCACGAGGGCAGGGCAGGCAATCATGTGTCATTCTGACAAGCATCCGCCCACTGGTCGCGTGGTGGGCGCACTCTCGCTCCTTTTCGAGGTTAGCCGTATTCTCGGCCGCAGCCTCCACCTGCGCGCGGTCGTCAGCCCGGTACTCAGTGCCATGGCGTGCCACATGGGCATGGTGCGCGGGGCGCTGGCGCTGGTTGAGGGACCGACAGGGTGGCCGTGCCTCGAGGCCATCCGTGACCGAACTTTCCGCAGGGAAAGAGACCACCCGTGAACGCATCCCGTCCGAACAATTGCCCCGCTTCACGTGCCACCGTGTGGGTGGATGCCGATGCCTGCCACGTCCGGGCGGAAATCATCCGCGTCTGCCGTCGCTACGGCGTGCGGCCGCGTTTCGTGGCCAACAAGGTCCCAACTGGTCTGGCAAGACGCGATGACGTTGAGTGCATCGTTGCGGGAAACAGTTTTGATGCTGCTGACGATTACATCGTCGGCCACCTGTCCGCCGGCGACCTGGTGCTCACGGGCGACATCGTTCTGGCGGCACGCGTGGTCAAGGCGGGCGGATTTGCCCTTGACTTCCGGGGCCGCTGGTTCAGCGAAGAGAAGGTGGGCGAGCTCCTCGCCATGCGGGATCTCAAGCGCGCCCTGCGCACGAACGGCAGGCTTTCGGAGGCGGCCAGCGGGCCAAGAGCATCGGACCACGCCGCCCGTGCCCAACTCCTGCAGGAACTCAACAACTTCCTGAACCGTGCCGTCGCGAAAAGAACCAGCCGTGGCGCAACGTGAGAAGCGGTTTGGGAGGGCGGGCTCTGCCGCGCACTGCAACGTGGCAAAAAATACCAAAAAAACTTGACATTCTGCGAAAAAGGGATATAAGTATGGTAGAGGAGGTGGTGGGGGAACACTTGGAAAGGAGGTGGGATGAAAGACGACGAAATAGGTTGCCTTGCAGTGGTTTGATGGTGTCCTCGGTCAGGAGGAACGATGATGAGAAGGATAGTTTCCAGAGTGGCGGAGTGGATGGCGGCCTTCACCTTGATAGAACTCCTGGTGGTGGTCGCCATTATTGCTATTCTGGCGGCGTTGCTCCTGCCGGCGTTGGTGGCAGCGCGGGAGCGCGCCCGCCGCAGCGTCTGCGCCAACAACCTTGACCAAATGGGCAAGGCGTTTGAACTCTACATCGGACAGTATGGCGAATACTATCCCGGGGGTAATTCTTGGCATCCGCAAGGCATCTGGGCACAGCCGAATACTGCCTTGCCGCCGCCAAACTGTTGGCCCTGGGAACTTTTCACAGCCCGCAACGAAGTTACGGGGCAATTTGAGATGGCTTCGCCTACAGCGTGGTCCAACACGGTGGGCTTCCAACACAATCATGCGTTGCCCGCCGAGATTACCTGCATCGGCGCAGGGAACTGGATTATGTCGCGCTCTGGATGCTCAGGGCCGGTCAGTTATCGGCCATACGACACGACCACGCTCAAGCTGTCCCCGTGGGGCATGGGCTGGCTTATTTACACCGGCGCACTGGGCGACCCCACCAATCTTTACTGCCCGTCGGCGCGGGGTTATGTTTGGGCCATGCCCGACGACTGGAGCGGCAAGTACGGCAAAATAAATGGTCCAGGGAGCGTTCTTAATGGTTTCAAATACGATGAAAACATCTACGACTGGCTCTCTGCGGGCGGGCTGAAGCCCCGCACGCTGACCCACGGCAACTGGAAGCGCGTCCCCGGCTGCTATACCGCCCGCTGGTTCCAGGGTTACTACGTCTTCAGCCAGTATGCCTACCGCAACCAGCCCGTGTATGCTGGCGGTGGCACGCCGATGACGCCATTGACTATCGCCTACACGACGCCGCGGGTCTTGAGCGAGATTGGCTGCCCGCCCTTCAAGACCCAGCGGCGACTGCAGAACCGCGCGCTCGCCAGCGACAACTTCCAGAAAGGGTGGCGGGTCGAGACTCCCGGCTACAACTATCGCACGCACAAGGATGGCTACAACGTCCTCTACGGCGATTATCACACCGCGTGGTACGGGGATACCGAGCAGCGTATCATCTTCTGGGGACCGCAGGTCGTTCTGGACAACCAGACCTACTCGGTGGGCGCCCATACTTCCACGGACTATGCAGGCGAGTATCCGACGGGCTGGCCGGCATCGGGCGACCCAGTCCTCGGCAAGCGCCTCATCCAGCGCACCCCGCTGATATGGCACCTCTTCGACCGTGCCGCGGGCATGGATACCAGCATTGACCCGGATGCCTGGGTGGTGGACTGAACGCTGGTAACGGGGGCCGGGTGGATGAGCACCCGGCTCCTCGCGTTTATTGCAGCGACGATGTGGGGTGGTAGTGCCCTGCCATCACCGGGTTCAGAACCCCATCTGACCTCGCGAAGAATTACGGATGGCCTGAATGGGCACGCTGGAGCCACGTTCCTCCCGCGCAAATGACTGCCGGCAGCTAGCCTCACTTGGCGGCGCGGGCATCCTTTATCCACTGCAGGATTTGCCGGGTGCGCTCGGTGATGGCCGCGAAGTTGCCCTTGGCCACGTCATCTTTAGTGATGAGGTTGCTGCCCATGCCCAAGACCTTGGCCCCGGCCTTTATCCAGGCCTTGACGCTCTCCTCGGTGGCCTCAACGCCGCCAGTGGGCATGATGCTGGTCCAGGGGCAGGGGCCGAGCATATTCTTGACGAAGGGCGGACCGCCGACCTCACCTCCGGGGAAGACTTTGACGATTTCACAGCCGAGTTCGTGCGCGCGCTGGATTTCGGTTGCCGAACCGCAGCCGGGCGAGTAGGCCACCTTACGCCGGTTGCAAGCTAAGGCTGCCTCTTCGCTCAACGTGGGCCCGACGATGAAATTGGCGCCACACTGCATGAAGAGGACAGCGGTCGGCCCGTCCGTCACCGAGCCGACGCCAAGGATGATGTCGGGGCGCTCCTTGGCGAAGTGCTTGACCAATTCAGTGAAGACGAGGTGGGCGAAATCGCCGCGATTCGTCATCTCTACGCAGCGCGCGCCACCATCAGCCACCGCGGCGACAATCTTCTTCGCTTTGTCAACGTCGGCCTCGTAGAAGACGGGCACCAGCCCTACCTCATACATCGCATTTAGCACCTGCATTCGCGTAAAGCGTGCCATAAGCATCTCCTTTCCAGCGGTATACATTGGACGATGCGGCCTGACGCCGCTAGCGCTAGTTATGTGCGCGCATTGTACCGAATTTTGCGACAAAAACCAGAGGGCACTCAGCCCCTGCGTTCATACTCGGCGATGCAGTCGCGTAGGAGCTGGATGTTGCTCAAGGATATATCCCGCAGTCCATCGCCTGTGACGCCGAGGACAAAGGTGTGTTCGCGGTAGATATCATGTGGCAGGCAGGCGGCGAGGTTGGCTAGGATTTCCTTGCGGCTCCTCCCATACCAGAGCGAGGAGCCGAACCGTCCAGTGCAGAAGAATCTCGCTGGCATGTGCTCAAAGGCGTAGCGAAATTCACAATCGCCAACGGGTGGTGGTGTCAGACAGTCAATCCCGTCCATGCCTGTCTCCGGGAAAATGGGCACCAGGCCGCGGAGGTGGCCACACATGTGAACGACGAGACGTTTGCCAGCACGGTGTACTGCCTCAGCGTACTGCCGGATGTGGGGCAGGCTGTAGCGCCGATAGGCTGTGGGGGAAATGAGCGTTGTGGAGGTGTTCTCGTCCTCGCAAAACCCGTCGGCGGGGAATCTGGTGATGATTTCGTAGATTTTTCTCATCGTTGTCTGGTAAACGTCAAATGCCTCCTCCATGAGATGGGGGTAATCAGCCATGGCGTACCAGAAATCCTCAACGCTCATGTCTACCTGGATCAGGCGCTGGACCGGTGACGGGCCTGCGGAAATAACCACCGGCCAACGTCCGTGGCCGATTTTCTGTGCCTGGTGAAAGCGTTCGGGCAGGGTCATGACCTCGTCGCGTTTCCACATTTCAATGAGGATGCGCAGGTCACGGGGCGAGCGCACGCGGTGCTGCACTAGGCGCGGGCCTTTGCGCAATTCGGTAAGTACGCCCCACGGGGAACGATATTCGCGGGCGGACAGTTCCCCCTCATCGCGTGCGACGACCTCCACGTGCGGATTGCAAATTTTGTATGGTCGCACGAATTCGGCGTAATGCAGTGCGCCCAGGTGGTGCAGGATAAACTCCATACCGTCGGCGTAACCGGTCTCCTCGGCCCACGCCTTCTGCGGGCCGTGAAAGTAGGTCGTCCACAATAGGGCTCCGGACGGTTGGCCCCGCCAGAAGTTCATAGCCAGCGTGTAATTGTCTTTTGGATACACGTTTACTTCGGTCTCCCAACCCAGATGTATGTATGCCGGTTGCTCGCCGTGTGGCGTCACGGAACGATAATTTCTCGCCGCCGCTTGGAGCGCAGGACGACCCGGCGCAGGTGCGCCTCGCCCCTAGCTGCCAGCCAGCGCCGCTCGAAGGCGGGGTCATGGGCGATCTCGGCCAATGCCGCCAACGCCTGCAGGTGCCGCTCGCGCTCATCGGCTGAGCCAACCAGGACGAAGGCCGTATGCACCGGCGGTTCGCCCTCCGCGAAGGTTACTCCGCCGCGACAGCGAACCATCACTAGCCCGAAAAGACGCTCGCCCGGCGCCACCAGGTGCGGAATCGCCAGCCCTGGTCGCACTACGGTCGAGCCGGCCTCCTCGCGCTCGTCGAGGAGGCGCCGGATTTCCGCCGCAGACATGCCCAAGTTCTCGGCCAGCCGTTCGGCTATGCGTGAGAACAGCTCATCCCGTGTCAGTGGACCGGGCAGGTCAAGGACCGCGCTGCGGGTGACAAGCCGGTCGAAGTCGTCCTCGTGCGCACGGTCGCGCTCGCGGACAATTTGCGCCAGTTCCGCCTCCAGGTCCTGGCCGCCCAGGGATGCGGAGGCAATTCGCCGGGCCAGATGAGTGAGCGCCGACTCCTGTACCACCCGCGTGCGCACCCCATAGACATACCATGCCGCCGCCCCGCCGAGAATTGCCGCCGAGACTAGGAGCGGCAGCGAGCCGAGTTCCACCAGGAGGAGGACATAGACGAGGATGCCTGCAATCTGCAGCCAGGGATAGAAGGGCGAGCGGAAGACCGGCTGATAGGTAGCGAGGCGGCTCTCGCGCAGGATAACCAGGGCCAGCATTTCCATGATAAAAAGGATGATATTCATCGCGGCAGCGCTCTTGATGAAGATGTCCACAGGCAAAAAGAGGACGGCAACGATGAACGCAGCAGTGAGACAAATGGCCCAATGTGGCGTGCCGCGGCGAGAATGAACGCGACCAAGGACCGCAGGTAGCAGGCCGTCGCGGCTCATGGCCATCGGCGTCCGCGAGGCTGCCAAAAGGCCGGCATTGCCGGTGGTGATGACCGCGAGGAGTCCCGCGAACGTCAGCAGGACGAACCCGGCCTGTCCCCACAAGACCTCACCCCCGGCGGAGAACGGCGTCCGACTGCCCTCGAAAGCCTCGGGCGAGAGGATACCTGCCGTGACGAACACGGCCCCGACGTAGAGTGCGGCGACGATTGCCCAGGAGATGTACATCCCCAGCGCTTGGTCGCGGCCGGGGCGCCGCACCTCCTCGCCCACCTCTGCCAGTTTGGTCAGGCCGACAAATGAGAGAAAGACCGCCCCCGTGCCCGACAAGAGGTCGGCGAAGGCCGGCGACTGGCCCGCCGCGAGGTTCGCGCGGCTGACCTTCCCCAGCCCCGAAAGCACATAGGCAGCCAAAATCGTCAGGAGCGCTAGGACCATGAACACCTGCAGTCGCCCGGCATGTTTCACGCCGAGCACGTTCAACCCGGCGAAACCCAGCGCCAAGCCGATGGCCAGCCAGCGCACCTGCACCTCACTCATCCCCGGCCACAGGAGTTGGGCGAAAAGACTCATCCCCAGGAGTGCAAAGCCGGTCTTGAACGCCAGCGACGCCCAAGCTGCTATACCCCCGACCATTCCCATCGCTAGCCCGCTGCTGCGGGCGAGGAGAAAGTAGGTGCCGCCTGAGCGCGGGATGGCTGTCGCCAATTCGGCGCGCGACAATACGGTCGGCGCCTGCAAGACAGCAGCTAGCACATAGCACCAGATGAACGCCGGCCCCAAGCGAAAATCGGTATAGAGAATGGCGGGCAAAACGAAGAGGCCCGAACTGATAGCTGCCCCTGAGGCTATACACACCAAGTCCAACAATCCGAGTTCCCGCTTCAGCGCCACAGTGTTCGCCCGCTCCACTGGCATCCGCGAACGCCCTCCGTGGGGTCAGTTTACCCCATTTCGCTCCGCGGTGCCAATCTACGCCGCACGTGGCGCGGGGAGAAATCTCCGCCCCCGGTAGCGAACCCGGCTCAAATGAGGTCAACGAGGACCTCGTTTGCCAAAAGGAGGCCGCGGCGGGTGAGGCGGAGGTGCGTGGGCGTGTGTTCAAGCAGGCCGGCAGCGATGTGGCGATGGATAGCTGCCCAACGCCGCGCCGTCGCGGGCCGGGAGGGATCAAGTCGCGCCGCTAGCCAGTCGCGCGCCACTCCCTCCACCAGGCGCAGACGCAGCATGAGTTCCTCGCCCAAGCGCGAGTCGGCGTCAAGTTCTTCCACCTCCGCGAGCGGAGCGCCTCCACTTGAAGACAGATATTGCTCGAGATCGGGCGCATTACGCCAGCGGATGCCGCCGATATGTCCCGCCGCGGCTGGGCCGAGGGCAAGCCAGTTGCTGTTGAGCCAGTAGGTCATGTTGTGCAGACAACGCCAGTCGCCGTCACCACCCGGCTGCAAACGTGCCCAGTTTGATATTTCGTAGTGCCGAAAACCTCCCGCTGCCAGGCGCGTCACGGCATCTTCATACATCGCCGCCTCGAGTGCCTCTGGGCACGCTCTCACCCGGTCTGCCTCCCGCACCCGCCACAGTGGCGTGCCCACCTCGTAGGACAGTGCGTAGCAGGAAAGATGCTCCGGCGCTAGCGCCAGCGCTGCCTCCAGGTCGGCGCGCCATTCCGCTAGCGTCTCGTCGGGGATGGCGAAGATGAGGTCGAGCGATAAGTTGCTGATGCCTGCGGCGCGCGCCAAGCGCACCGCCCGGCCCACGCTTTCCGGCGCGTGGGCGCGCCCTAATTTCCGGAGCAGTCGCGGCTGAAAACTCTGGGCGCCGAGCGAGAGGCGGTTGACCCCGCCTGCCGCAAGTGTCTCCACCAGTTCTGCCGAGATGGTCTCCGGGTTGGCCTCCAAGGTAAATTCCACTGTTTTCGGGAGATCAAAAGAATCGGCCAGCGCCACCAGAATTTCGGACCAGAGTTGGGCTGCAAGAATGCTTGGGGTGCCTCCGCCGATGTATATGGTGCGAATAGGGCCAACGGCGTGGGGGCTGAGTGCGCGCATTTCCTCCAACAGCCGGTGCACGAAGCGTACGTGTGCTTGTTTGTCCGCCACCACGGAGTAGAAATCGCAGTAGTGGCATTTGCGGGCGCAGAACGGGACATGAACATAGATTGCCTCCACGCGCGCCGGGGCTAGAGCGCGAATAAGTTGCGCACTATCGCTGCTGGAAAACGCCGCTACATCCAATGTCGTGGTCTCCAGTTTACTTACCCGATATTGCATGCCTGCTACCACAACCCCACATTCAGCCGTCCTATCTGCAACTCCTTTGACCCTGCATTTGTCAAAACGAGGTTGTTTTCACCGGCCCGCCATGCGGCCGGGTCGGTGTAGAACACCCGGCATTCTTCGTCTGGCGGACGGCGCTTGGCGCGCTCTGGCACCTGGGAAGTGTATTCCAAAAAGATCTCCGCCCGGCGTAATGCCGGATGCAGAACAGCAGGTACCCCGTTGACTGCGATCGCGATATCACCGCTGCTGTGCACTGAGATGATGGCCCGCCAGATGGGAAACACGACCCGCGGCAGAGTCAACCGGAGGTCAAGACGTCCTCCAGCAGGAAGCGGCGCGGGCAATTGCCACGGCAGGTCCACGTCGGCGAGGCGATACTGGCGGTGCGAGACGGAGAATAGGAGCGGCTTCTGCACCACGCCGCCAGGCTCGTCCAGCCCCTGCAACCAGTGGTAGGGACGTGCAGCGAGGCGCTCGGTCCAGCAGGGAAAGTTGAAGAGGTAGATGCCGTTAGCGCCGCAGCTGAAGAGCCCCGCAGCCGCAGCACGCATGGACTCCGGGCAATGTATCTGGCCGCCGTGGCTCAAGTCCATGGCGGCGTAGATTGGGGGCGGATGCGCCCCGAGCGCCGCCCGCATCTCTGCCAGGGGCATGGTAAAGTCGGTGGTCAGGAAGGGCGAGGCGACCAGAAAGTCCACCAATCCCTCGCGCGCCCATGCGGCGACATCAAGCCCGACAAAGCGACATCCGCCCAGGCTGGTGGGCACGCGCACGGCAAGCAGCCTTCGCCGGCCCCGGCGAGCCGCATCCAACAGCCCGCGCACCGCTCGTGTGAACTCGGTTATCGCATCGCGTTTTTCCCACACTTCCGCCGGCCCACCAGGGAGATGGCGCGGAAACCGCATCCAGTCGAGTTGCAGGCCGTCAAAGTCATATCTTTCGGCCAGTTCTCTGATGAGGGCGAGGAAGTATTCGCGAACTTCAGCCCGCGAGTAATCCAGACAGTGGGCCATCCAGCCACCGTGCTTCTCCCGCACCGCCTCCGCATCCACAACATATTCTGGGTGGGTAAGTTTGAGGCGCGGCGTATTCCAGCCGCATGGGTCGTCCGGGTTATGGACGTCGTTCATGCGCAGCGTGATAAATGTTTCCTTGCCCGCCTCGCGCAGTGCAGCGAGGAACAGGCCAAAGGGGTCAATCCCACGCCCGTGGGCGGCAAGCAGCCGCTCGGCGGTGGGCACGACGCGGCTGACCTGCGTGGGAAAATAGTGCGTCCCCCCGCCCGCACAGAGCAGATACGTCGTCACGTTCCTCGGACACTCGCGCACGGCTTCGGCGACGGATCCCTCCACGTCGTCAGTCATCGTGTGGCAGAAAAAGTTGCTGCCGTCGTTATCCAGGAGAAACCGGTGCATGTCCTGTTCCTTTCGGCCAAGAGTCTCACTAACTCCCAGCGGCTTCTCGTTTTACCAAACCGCGTTTTTGCAGAAAAGTCCGAGACGATACCTGATGGTGGTGCGTTGTATATGGTATGGGACCGTGGGTATAATCGGAACGTCAGTGAGTTGTTCTGTGGTCTGGCACGCGACAGAGGAAACGCCATTGGGATTCGCTATATTTCGTTGGGCCTTGGTTGTTGCTGCGATTGTAATGCTGACCTCAATGGGCGTGCCTGCGGCATCTCCGGCGGGGCAGGGGAATGATGAGGGGCGATTGCAACCACTGGCGCCATCGGCAGATGATCGCTATGTTTCATTGCCTCCCGGCTGCCTGGTGGCAGGCCGCATAGATGATTTGCCCGCCTTGAGCGTCGCAACCGGCAAATTGTTGCAGTATGTTGACGAGCGCGCAGATGCAGCCTACCTGTTGAGCCGCGCAGGCAATGTTGTCGCTAGTCCCGACCTCACCGGTATCAACCTTGCGGCGCCAGTGCACTTCTATTACATGAACCCAAAACTCTATCCTGCGCCATGGGTATTTCAGTTTGAGTTGAAGGACCAGTCGGCGTTTTTGTTCTCGCTGGCAGCGCGTGGTGTGGTCGTTGGGGAGCAAGGAAGGGGCGTATTTCGCCTCCATGGCCTGCCGGGTAGGGGAAGAGACGACAACACAGCGGAGATGTGTATTCGCGAAAACAGAGTTACGTGGTATGGCACTCCAGAGGCCGGGGCCGTAGTGTTGAGATGGGCGGGTGAATCTGGGCGCGCGCCAGATTTCACCACGAGCGGGCAGGTTCGGTTACTCGTTGATGTGCCGCAATGTCTTGAGACGTATCGGTCGGAGTTGGACAAACAGGTCAATCTGATGAAAACTAGAATGAGGGAGGCGGTGGAAAGGCGCGGAGACTATGCTGGACGCGAGGCCGAAATTGCCGCAACGCAGGGTCAGCTTGACACAGTCCGGACGCTTCTGGAGCAGGTTGGCCGATGCGAGGTGGCCATTGGCATGCGTGGGGATGGGCTTCGGATTGCAGTTGTGGGCACCCCGCGCCCCCACACCACACTTGCGGGCATAGTCAGGTCGCATCCACCTGCCAGTCTGGAGGTTCTTCGTTCGTGTCCGCAGGATGCTCTCGTTGTGGTTTTCCACAATCTCTCAATTGTGCAGACGCTGCGGCGCAAGTTGGCTGGCTTTCTCGGCCATGCGGGTGCGCGAGCCTTGGCATGGATGACACCAGACTCGCCAGGGGCCACGCTTATCGCTCTTTTTCTGGTGAATGCACCCGTAGAAGGCGATGGCGCCGGGCGGTGGCTGGCGGAGATTCTTGAACTCCGGGATGGCGCTCGCGCTTCGGATGCTGCGAAAAGGTGGCATGGGTGGACTGAGACAAACTCGGGTGGGGGAGAGTGGCCATTCACACTTCGGCTGCGTAGTGTTCCTGAGGTGCTGCCGAGGCCAGGCGGCGTGGGGAACCATGAAGAGCGGCTGTGGTTGGCGGACGTTTCCCTGAAGGAATCTCAATTGGGTTCGGACGGTTGCCGGGTGGTAGAACGTATCTTTGGAAAAAACCTGCAGGTAGCGCAGTGGTTGTCCCCGCATCGCAGCATCTTCGTCCTGGGTGGGTCTCCCTTGCAGCGGCTCCAACAGATCGGTGGACTGTCCGCTTCTGGTGGAGCATCGCTAGCCACGGCGGAGGAATTCCGCCGCACTGTTGCAGAAATGCCTCATCCGCCGAATCTGCTGATTTTCGTTGCCCCTGAAGGCGTGCGACGTTGGCTTGTCTTGGGCGGCTTGCCGGACCATGTGCCGATATTGGCAGAAGACACTGGCTTGGCATTTGCGCTGAAATTGTCGTCCGAGCAAGGTGTTGCGACTTGTTTGCACCTGCCCGTGGGAATCCTGGAGAGGGCGTTGGCAGCGCAAAATAAGCGGTAACTTGCGGGGCGTTTCTGCCTTGGGGGCATGTTTCTTCCTCGGGGGGCGGCACCCTGTCGGCAGGGCTGGCGTGGCATTCAGCGTATGGTGTTCTTGGCCTTAATGTTGAGAGTCAGGGCTAGGGCGGCCGGTGTTGTCGTTGTTCCTTAGTTGTGCTATTCTGAGGCTGTGATGGTGCTGTAAAATGGGGCAAACGACGTTTTAGTGTGGGTGCGGTCTCCATGCTCGTCGGCATTGAAATTACGCCTTGCTCTCTCCGCGCTGCATGGAGCGGAAGATACCGACCAGGACATGGACCTGAGCGGACCTGCGAAATTCCTCTTGACCCGCCGCTGGGCAGTGTACAAGAGGATATGCAACAGTTGGCCGAGGCGCTCGCCTTGCTGCGGCAGCAAATCGGGAGTAAAAGGGCAACGGTGGCAGCGGCCATCCCGACATGCTGGTGTCATTGCCGGATGGTTGCGTTTCCGTATCGCGCTCCGACGCGCGTGGCTAAAACGCTGCGTTATGCCCTGGAAACGCGCCTGCCAAGACCAGGCGAGGAATACGTTATTGAGCCGCTCGCCGAATGGCAGCCCGCAGGCGTGGGTGGCACGCGCACGCTTGTGGCGGCGTGCCAGAACACCAGCGTTCAGCGGGTGGTATCTATCCTTCAGCAGGCAGGCTTGGACCCCTGCATTATTCAACCCTCAATCCTTGCCGTGGCGCGTTTTTTGCGAACCCAGCAACATCCTTCGGCCACAACAAGGCTGGTGTTGCGTGTCACGAGACAGGCTGCGGAGGTTGCGCTTGATGAGCACTCGGGCGTTATTGCCTGCCGGACAATTGTTGCGCCGGGCCTGCCTAATGGAGACACCGGTAAGGTGGCAGAAAAGCTGGCAGCCCAGGTTATATTCGCGGTGAAATCGTGGGAACTTGAACGCCCGTTGCAGGGCTGGGAGCAGACGGTGGTGCTGTGTTCGCCTGAGATGCGTGATGCGTTTATAAGGGCGTTGCGTTTCCGCTTGAATTTCTCGGGCGAGGTGTTGGCGGGGGCCGATGGGGATGAAAGATGGGCAGCGGCCTGGGGTGTGGCAACAGAGGCTGTCCTGCGGAGACACAGGGCGCCGAACCTACGTCAGGGAACCTGTGCCTATCTACCCTATGCGCGCCGCCGCGAGCGCATGGGTGCAGCCGCAGTGGTGCTTCTTGCCGCGATAGGCGTGACGGCGGTGATTGGGGCAGCGAGGGCTATTGGCGCCGAGAAGCAGGCTTTGCACCGCCTTATGGAGCAGCAGAGGAAGACATTCAGCCAAGTGGTGTCCTCCAGCCGTGTGCCGCCCAGTGTAGACGCGATGGAGGCGGCCCTGCTAAAGGCCCGCAAGGAATACCGTGCCGCTGGAGAGGCAATTTCAGCCTTGGGCGTGTGGCATGAAGTGGTCAGCTTGGTGCCCGCGAACTCTGAGATCAGCTTTGACGAAATTGACATTTCGCCACGGCGGGTGCGGTTGCGAGGGAGGGCGCCCCGTGCCGATATGGTGTGGAGTTTTCACGAAAGGCTGCGTTCTTCGGTGCTCTTTTCGCCCAATTCTCCGGTAGTCACCCGTGGGGGCGAGCGGTCGGCGGTGGCCTTTGAAATGGAATTGCGGTATCGCCAATGAACTTTCGGCAATGGGTTCGCCATCACCCCGGGCTTTTCGTGGCTTTCCTGGCGCTTGCTGTCAGTATTGGTGCCAATATAGTTCTTTGGACTATCCTCGGCCGGCTTCGTAGCCATGTGGAGCGTCAGCGGGAGCGACTCGCCAACATGCAGCGGCTGGCGGATGAGTACGCTGCAGTTAAGGCACGCTCGTCGGCCAGAGCTATTGCCAGTGGGCCGGGTGTGCTGAGGGCGACGGCAGTAGAGCGAATTGCACAGGAACATGGGGTGAAGGTGGTCGGGATGACCTTTGTGCCGCCGGTGAAGGTTGACGACCGTGTGCAGGAACAGGTGTTGAGCTTGTCTCTGCCGGGTGTGGCGTTGCCGGCGTTACGCGGTTTCCTGCGTGGGGTGGAGGGGCTTGACCCTGCAGTGCGCACAAGAGAACTGCGGGTGGGGAAGAATCTCAGGGATGGGACGCTGATAGATGCGACGGTCAAATTCGCCGTTTACGAGACGGTGGCGCCGGAAGCCCGCTGAGCGGGGCATTGTGCTGGTCATGACTGTGCTGGTGCTGGGGATATTGCTCTTGGTCGGCTATGCAACGAGTTTTTCTGCGGCTGTCAATTTGCGCGCGGCAGAAAATCTCGGTGAGATGCTGCGACGAGACTGCGCAGCTGAATCAGCCCTGAACTATGGCTTGGCACTGCTGCGGGTTGACGCAGAAACGAACTCATATGACACGCTGGATGAGTCGTGGGCTGCCGGTGACCTTACCGTGCAGGTAGGGGAACACACGTTTGCGCTGTGGATTGTGGACGAAAACCGGAAACTCAATGTGAACCGCGCTGTCCTTGCGCCGGGGGGGGTGCCGGGTGTTGACCTGCGCTCGGCTTTGCGACGACTGGTTATTCGTACCGAGGGTGCCGAGCGCGATTTTGAGACAATTTGCGCCTGGATGGGCCCGGCGTGGAGCAGCAAAGCAGACGCGGTTCCAATGCGGGCGTTGCTTTTCAGTTCCTCCCTGCGCGCAATTCCTGGCCTGGAACCGCGATTATTTCGCAAGACAAGGGACAAGCCGGGGCTTGATGCATTACTGACATGTCATGCGGAGCGCATCAATGTCAACACCGCGTCTCTAGATGTGCTAGCGGCCCTGTGGGACGATGAATTGCTGGCCCGCGCGGTCTTAGAACAGCGGAGCCGAGCGCCGTTTGTCAACGACACGGAAATCCGTACATTCCTGCAGCGCATGGCGGCTACAGAGGCTGTCATGAACACGATTCCGCTGGTGACAGTGCAAAGTGATTTCTTCACAGTAACTGTGGTGCCGCAGAACCGTACTCCAGTGGAGGTCTGGGTGGCTCTGGTGCGGCGCCATGACGTGATGGTTCAGGTGGTTTTGCTACGACGTCAGGAAGCAGAGGTGGCCCATGATTGAGCGGGTTTTGATGGTCGTGGTGGCAGCTTGTCTGGCCTTCGGACAAGCGGCCGCATCCCAGCGAACAACGGCAAGCGATGCTGGGGGCGAAAGGCTGGTCATCAGTCTTTCAGGTGTGAACCTGCATGCTGTGGTGCTCTACATCAGTGAGTTTACAGGCAAGCCTGTGCTGTTACCTGATCCGTTTCCGGGAGAGAAGCCGGTTGACATTGTGTCAAGCAGCCGCGCCGGTGTGCCTGCCGCGCAGGCAATGAGCATCTTGGCTTCCGCCCTAAAAAGTGCTGGCTTCGCGATGCTGGAGACAGAAAGCCATATCCAGGTTGTGCCCGAATCACAGCCGGGCGGCGTACCCATCCGGCAGCAGCCGGTAGGCGAGGGGCTTGCTGCCGAGACTCTCATGGCGGCTGTCATTGAGGTAAAGAACGTAGAGGCCACCCGCCTCGTGCCGGTGCTGGATGCCCTCAAGTCCCGGGCGGGCAGCGTTCAGGCCTACGGTGATGCCAATAAACTCGTCATCCGGGAATACGGCCCCAACTTGCGGGCAATGCAGACCCTCATTCAGAATCTGGATACCAAGTGGGGCGGAGGTGTCGTAGAAGTTTGCAAACTTCAGAATACTTCTGTGGAAAGCATTCTGAGTCTCGTGCGTTCCTATGTGCAGAACCTGACCCAGGCTGCAGATCCAGTTGCCAAGAAGCGCCTGCAGGGGTTTTCTGTTTACCCGCATGTCCCCGCCAACTCCTTCCTGTTGTTCGGTCACACGGAGGATATAGCCAAGGTCAGAGAATTGATCCAAAGTCTTGACGTGAAGGCCACTCCTGCGAGCCGCACATTCCACTCCTATGCAGTTCTTAACCGCTCAGCGACAGAACTGGTGGGCATTCTGAATGGCATTCTTGCGGCAGCGCGCGCGAGGGGTGGAGCCGAGGCCGAGCCGCAGCCGGCGGTGATTGCCGACGAGACTAATAGCGCCGTTATCGTGGTTGCCACCCCTGAGAAGTACGCGGAATTGCTCCCACTCCTGAAGGACTTGGATCGCCCGAAGGCACAGGTGCTCATTGAGGCGGCACTGGCAGAATTGAGCATGGATAAACTTCTTGATCTCGGGGTGGAGTTGGCGACGCTTGACCGACCGGGCGAAAACATCCGTGGATTCGGCGGGACGACGATGGGGATGTCAACACTGACCGAGGCTGGCAGAGTCCCTGCCGAACCTCCGCACGGCGGATTGACGGTCGGCTTGTTCAAGAACCGCGTTTTTGACATCGCTGCACTGGTGCGCCTCTCGGCCAAGACCGAGGAGGTACAACTGATTGCAGCACCGCGCATCATGGCTAGCGACAATCGCAAGGCTACGGTGGAGATTGCCGAGGAACGCGAGTTTCTGAAGAGCGTCGTCACGCCCGAGGGCCGAACCAGCGAAGTTACCAGCGGCGGTTTTCATAAAGCAGGCATTACCTTAGAAATCACACCACATGTGAACGAGGCCGGGACCATCCGGTTAGAAATCATGACACAAACTGACGAATTCCTTCCCGGTACTGCGAGTCAGGGCGTGACGCTCACTAACCGGAATTCGCGCAAAGCACGGACGGAGGTCACAATCCCGCGCGGCTGTACGGTGGTAATCGCCGGTCTCACACGCACTGCAAAAGTGAAGACAGTGCGCAAGGTGCCACTCCTTGGGGACATCCCACTGCTGGGTTTCTTCTTCCGCCGCACAGAGACCTCTGACCAGCAACGCAACCTGTGCATTTTCATTACACCGCGCGTGCTGGATACCGAGGAGTCATTGGCGATGGAGACACAGAGCCGAAGGAACGAACTTAAGCAAGGGTTCGGTGCCCCCAGTGCTGGTCCTTCGGCAGCTGCGCTTGAGAAGGTAACAGGGGGGACGGAAACAGAGGCGCCGGCTACGGACTCTGAAACGATGAAGAACCCGTGAGCGCGATGCCTCCTTCTGGTTTGCTGGGAGTGATAACGACTTCGGGCCGACTGTCGGCGGAGAAGGCAGAGGAACTTCGTGGGCGACTGGTCGAAGAGTGGCGTCCGCCGATTGAGGTGATCCAACAATATGCGGGGCTTGGTGAAGGTGACTTGCTCGCCATAATTGGTAACTACCTGGGCCTGGCCGCAGCCGATGACCTGGGCAACCTCATACCGCCGCAGGAGTTCTTTGAGCGCGTGCCGCCGGAGTATGCTCGGCAGGCTGGCGTCGTTGCTACTGCCATCACCAACGAGCAGATACATCTGGCTGTGGCGCTGGGCGTGGACAGTGGCGCGCTCGTGGCAGAGATGGCCGAACTCTTTGGACGCGAAATTGTGTGCACCCTCACCACTAGACAAGAAGTTGAGCGTGCTGTGGATCGCTTTGTGCGGCAGTGCCCTGACTATCTTGTGCACGCGGCGAGTGAACTGGACCAGGATGAATTTGCGCGGACCGCTGCCGAGATTGAGCGCGTTACTGATTTCGGCGAATTGATGCGCAAGACGCCGGTCGTCAAACTGGTATCTCTGCTGATTGCCCAGGCAGTGCGGACCGGGTCAAGCGACATTCATTTCCAGCCCATTGGGGACCGTTTGCGAGTGCGGTTCCGCACCGATGGGATTCTGCACGACGTGCTCGACCTCCCGCGCGCGTCCCAGGATGCGATTCTGTCACGGGTGAAGGTGCTTGGCAAGATGGATATCGCTGAGCGTCGTGCCCCTCAGGATGGCCGCGCCACTTTCCGCTACGCAGATCGGGAGATTGACGTGCGCATGTCGGTGATACCCACCAGCGAAGGCGAGCGTGCCGTTCTGCGACTTTTTGATAAACAGGCCAAGATCCTCGCCCTGGAGGAACTGGGCCTGGATGCCCACAACCTGGCATGCTTTGAGAAACTCATCCGCTACTCCCACGGTATGATTCTTGTTACTGGTCCTACGGGGAGCGGTAAGACGATTACCCTGTGCGCCGCGCTCTCCAAGATTAATTCCGGCGAAGTCAATATCATAACCATTGAGGATCCGGTGGAGTACAAACTTCAGGGTGTCAGCCAGATACAAGTTTTGCCCCAAAAGAATGTCACATTCGCTTCCATGCTTCGTCATGTTGTGCGTCAGGACCCCGATATCATCATGGTTGGGGAAATACGTGACAGTGAGACGGCAGCTATGGCGATGCAAGCCTCGCTTACTGGTCATCTTGTCTTCAGTACCCTGCATACTAATGACGCGGCGGGCGCGATCACGCGGCTTCTTGACTTGGGTGTTGAGCCATTTCTGATTTCTTCGGCACTCCTTGCTGTATTGGCCCAGCGCCTTGTGCGTCGTGTGTGCAACCACTGCGCGGTGCCGGCAGAGGTACCGCGCGAGCAACTTGAGTTGCTCGGCATTACCTCCGATCGGCTTGCAGGCGCACGCCTGCGACGCGGCAGAGGGTGCCACCATTGTCTGGGCACTGGTTATCTAGGCAGGATCGGCATCTTTGAATTGCTTGTAGTGGACGATGCAATCCGGCCACTAATAAATGCGCGGGCGTCCTCGGCCGAAATACGGGAGGAGGCACTCCGCAGGGGTTTGCGCCTTTTGCGTGAGGATGGCGCAGTCAAGGCGCTCGCGGGCATTACCACTGTTGAGGAAGTCCTGCGTGAGACGCAGCGGGATGCAACTTAGATGGCTAGCTTCCGGTATCGGGCTGTGGATGCCTCGGGGACGGCAGTCTCGGGCGTCTTGGTAGCGGACAGCGCTGCTGATGCACGGGCGCTGCTGCGGCAGCGGGGGCTCTTCCCGGAGAGCGTCCACCTCGTTGTGCCACGGGCTGTGGGGCTATTGGCTTTATTACCGGGGGCGCGGACGCGGGCAGGACTCCAGGTGGCGGTTTTTACGCGCGAATTAGCGGTCTTACTCCGCGCCGGTGTTCCTTTACCTCAGGCGCTGGATATCCTGGCACGGCAGACTGATCACCGCCGGCTGTCACTGGCGCTGTCGGAAATTCGCGAGGCGGTCAATGCCGGCAAGCCGTTGGCTGAGGCAATGTCGGTTTTTCCCCATTTTTTCGACCGTGCCTATATTGGTATGGTGGCCTCGGGGGAAAAGAGCGGTACCCTGGACCGTGTGTTTGACAGGCTGGCGGATTTTCTCGAACAACGCCGGCTTTTGCAGGCACGCGTCTCGTCGGCGTTGGTTTATCCTGCCTTGGTTGCGGTCTTGATTGTCGGGTTGCTAGTTTTTCTTTCTGGCTACGTGGTCCCGCAGATTGAACCACTCCTGCGCATGCACAAGCGGCCGCTGCCGCTGGTAACTTCGCTCCTCTTTGCAGGGGCCAACCTGGTGCGAAATTATGCGTGGGTTGCCTGCGTTATTGCTGCGGCTGTCTTGCTGGCTGTGGCTTGGTGGCGGCGTCGCCCGCGGGGGAGGGAGGTATTGGATGGGCTCCTGTTGCGCGTTCCGTTGCTGGGCCAGGCGTTGCAAAAGAGCCTGATTTCCCGTTTTGCCATGTCGTTTGCCACATTGCTGCGCACGGGTGTGCCGGCGCTGGAGGCCTTGGAGACGCTGCAGCGTGTAATGCCGAACGCCGCTTTTGCGGGCGAAGTGGGACGCATTCGGGAGGCCGTTTTGCAGGGCCGGGAGATCTCCAGCAGTATGGCCGGCAACGGCTTGTTTCCACCGTTGGTAGCGCAACTTGTTGCCGTGGGCGAACGCAGCGGTAGCCTGCCTGATGTCCTGGAGCACGTCGCTGCGGCCTATGATTTTGAACTGGAGGTTGCCTCGCGGCGCATGCTGGCCGTCATTGAGCCAGCGCTGGTGTTGTTTATGGCTGCAGTTGTCGGCTTCATTGCGCTCTCACTTGTGACGACAATTATGGAGTTGAGCCGCCTCTAGGCGAGTCCCGTGAAGGAGCAGGCCGATGAGGTCTGGTGGGTGGCAATGGCGCTCGGGACGTGCCACAACGGCCATGACGTTGATTGAAGTCATGGTGGTGGTGATGATTCTTGGCATGATTGCGGGCATCGTCTCCAAGGTGGTCGTGGACCGCATTCAGATGGCGCGGGTGGAGGCAGCTAAGGCGCAGATCGCCCAGTTCATGGGTGCGCTAGACCTTTTCTATCTTGACAACAACTTCTATCCGACAACCGAGCAGGGGTTACAGGCGCTTGTCACAAAGCCGACTGTAAGTCCCGTTCCCGAAAAATGGCCCGAGCGTGGCTATCTGCCGAATATCCCCCTGGATCCATGGAACCGCGAGTACATCTACATCTCGCCCGGACCTCGTGGTGACTACGAAATAATCTGCCTTGGCCGCGATGGTATCGAGGGCGGCGCAGGGTTTGACGCTGATATCCGCAGTTCAGACTTCGCAGGGACGAAAAAGGGACCGTGAGGTGTGGGCCTTCGGCATCATTTTCTTGTCGGGCGGCATTCCACCACATGCACGCAATTCGCAGGGAATGAGCGTGTTGGAACTCATGGCGGCGCTGGTCATCCTTGCAGTTCTTATGACGTTGACGCGGCCGGCGCTAGATGCCGTTTCCCCGCGCTGGCAACTGCGCGCAGCAGCACAACAGGCGGAAAACCTTGTGCTCTGGGCGAGGAATGCAGCCGTGTCGCATGGGGAGCCTGTACAGGTGCTTTACGATGTGCCCGAAGGTTCTTGCTGGGTGCGCGTCGGGGACCGCACGTATTCCTTCTACCGGCTTCCCCGTGGAGTGCGGTTCCAGGCGGTCCGCTTCGGCACCAGGGTGGAGGTCACTCAAGATGTGGCGGCATGCCGCGTATTCCCCGATGGCACGCTTGATGCGCACGAGGTGATACTGCGAGGATCTGGGTCGCTCGGCGCCAAATTGACTCACCAGCGCCTGACCACCGAGGCCTACTATGAAGAAAGGGACGACGGTGCCTTGTGATCTGCTCGCCGTCCGCGTGCGTCTGATGCGTGCTGCGGCTTTTACTCTGGTTGAGGTGGTGGCATCGGCCGCGATCCTTGGGGGCGTAGTGGCAGGGCTCCTCGTAGCGCGCGGCAGGGCGCTGGAGATTGCTCGGGCGGCGCAGGAGCGGTTGCATTGTGGCCGGCTTTGCGGTGCACAGGTGGCGGCGCTCCGGGCAGGGCTCATCGGAGAAGGCGAGGGGGAGTTTGCCACGTCTCCCGGCTACATTTGGCGGGTGATGCGCATTTCGCTGCCGGAGCAGACGCCAAGACATCTCGCCGCTTACGAGGTTAGCGTATTGCCACCCTCGCAGCGAGAGGAAGACAAGTTTGCTCTCACAATCTGGCGGTTCGAGACAACCGGTGCCACAGGGGGTGCTCCATGAGCCTGCGGACTTTCGGAACCGGGGCGTCGTCAGGGAGCAGTTTTTCGCTGATAGAAGTCGTATGCGCCTTGGCGATTGCCGCCACACTGCTGACCGCTATTCTTCAGTTACTTTCGCTGACGGTACGAACGGCGGAACACTCCCGAAGCGCCCTAGCCGAAGCGCGAGTTGCAGCCACACTTGCGCATCATCTGCAGCGCGAACTGCGGTTTGCCTGCGCTGTCAAGGAACCGGGGATGTTCGGTTTTGTTGGTCAACCCCCGGGTGTGGCCGGCGGGGGAATTGTGCTGGCGTTTTTTACCACGTATACCCTGGCGCCGGCACGGGCATATCCGATCAGCGGCGTGTGCCGGGTGGAGTACTTACTGCGGCCCTCGCCGCGCCGGGAGGGCACGAGTGAACTGGTTCGGAGAGAAAGGTCGTACGGGGCATCTGAAACGGACGAAGGAAACACAGCCACAGAAGTACTGGCAGATGGCATCAGCGGTTGGCAATTGGAGTTCAGCGATGGCGTGGCCTGGTCGGAGCGCTGGGCGCGAGACCGCCTCCCCGTGGCCATCCGCCTGCGCTATGCCCGCTCAAGTGCCTCAGGGGAAGGACCATCACATTATGAAATCGGGTTAGTTCCTCTTGTTGCCCCGGATGCCAACCCAATGCCGGTTCTCGCGGGGGGTGAGACGCCAAGATGAGTATCGGATGATGCTACACGGCCAACATGGCCGAGTGGTGCTCAGTGGTCAGTATTGATAGAAGACGATGTCTCGCCGTTGCCCGTTGCGGACAAGAGTGACGCGGATGCTGTCTGCATTGCGATACCGATTATAGAGTTCAAACGCGCGCTCCACCGAATTCAGCGGCTGGCCATTCACGGCAATAATCTTGTCACCGGGCGCGAGGCCATACGTCGCTGCCAGTGAGCCTGGCTGCACACTGCGCAGGACGAGCCCCTCCATCTGGCCCTTATTGAGCACCGGTTCAATACTTGCCCCCCGCAGAGCGCTCATGGGGTCTTGCCGCACCTGCTCAACTACTTGGCTGGGCACCGCGACTGTGGCGTTGGCAGCGACCGTAGTGGGTGGCTGACGTGGGGGGGGCGAGCTGGAGACTACTGCCATTTCCCGAATTGGCGAAAATCCATGAGCGGTAGCCTCAGCCGGAACGAGCTGGGCAAGGGCTGTTGAGGCGGCGGGATGGGTTATCTCCTGCACCGCAACTGGCCTATCAGCAGTGTTGGTTCTACCTGCTCCCTTGGCAAGCGGTCGCTTGCTGTATGGAGCGAATTCAAGTCCTAGCGTGCGCTCCTGGCCGTCCCTCGCAAATGTAACCGAAGCGATGTCAATGGCGGCAATGCGCCATCCCTCAACCACATCGTTTTTGCGGTATAAACCAATTTTACCGGCTGCCTCTATGAAAGCAACTGAGCGCTCTGCACTTGAGTGTATGATGCCGCGCACCTTGAAAGGTATGTGGACAGGTTCATCGCCTGTTGCAGGAGGCAGCTCAGAAGTTGCCTGCTTCGCTGCCGCTGGCTGGTCCATTCCCAAATGTAATTTGTTGAGTTCTGTTTCGTTCAGAAGTCGCTCGGAGACATACGGAGAGGAGGCACGGTGAACAGTGTGGGCAGGCAGGACTGAGTTGTCTTGCGGGGACATGCGGGCCACCAGGTAGATGGCGGCACCGAGGACACACGAAAGAATAACTAACCCCGCCAGGAGCAGACGATCATGTAGGAGTTGGCGGCGGGTGAACACAGATCTCGCCCTCTCGCAACTTGCCGTCAATCTGCGCGCACCGCGAGGCAGTTTGTGTGTGGGCTATTTCCCTTGCTCCAGGCTCTCCCTGGAGAGTTCTGCCAGTGGCGCTAGGAGCATCGTGCGCACTAGACCCTTGACGGGTTCGTTGTCACGAATAAAGGTTGCTGCATACGGACCCAAGGCATAATACCAGGCGCAGAAATTGCGTCCGGCTTCGGCACGCAACAGAACCGTATCGCGCAAAGCACGGATATGATTGAGTTTTTCCAGACGCTCCGCTGGGATGAGATAAGTGCCGGTGCAGTTGACGACTGTCGCCGTTTCCGCAGCAATTCTGGCTTCATATGCTGAGGTGGCGATGAAGCACCCACCACCGCCGCCTCCACCGCTGGGAGGTCGTGGCGCAGGTGCGCCGACCGTAAACGAGGACACCTGTCCGGTAGTGGTGCCCGCGGCATTGCTGGCATCCACACGCCAGTAGTAAGTGTCATTGGCCAACCCAGTGGCCTGATACTGCGTTGCCCCGCTTTGCTGGACGAGCGTCACGGGTGGATTGACGGTGTCCAGATACACTGAATAGATAGCAGCTCCCGTGGCCGCCTGCCACTGGAGGGTCACATTCCGCCCGAGATTTCCCGTGCCATTTGCCGGCGTCATCATTGCTCGTGTAACCTGAGCCGGCGGCTGAGTAGGAGGCGGGCCAACCGTGAAATAGGCCTCGTCGCCCGGCGTAACCCCCAGGCTATTCACGGCGTCCACTCGCCAATAATAGTTGCCGTTGGCCAAACCTGTGGCTGCATACTGCGTGGCTCCGCTTTGCTGAACCAGGGTTGTTGGCGGCGACGTTGCGCCCAAGTATACGTTGTAACTGGTGGCGTTGGCGGTCGCCTGCCACTGGAGGGTAACGTTGGCGCCGAGGTTAGCAGTGCCGTTTGCCGGCGTCATTGTGGCTAGCGTTACCTTGCCTGGCAATGCTACCGATGCGCCTGTGCTGAACACTTGCTCCACGCCCTGCGTAATCAGCCCGTTGGCGTCAACGCTGTCCACGCGCCAGCGGTAGACCGTGTTGGCTGCCAGGCCCGGTGGGGAAGTGGCATATTGCGTCGTCGTTACGACCACTGGTGCTGGCATGGTGGTGCCATCCACCCACAAATAGAGGCGATAACTTGCCGCGCCAGCAGCGGCACTCCAGGCGAGCGTAACATCAGTTGGAACATTCGTGCTCCCATCAACTGGCTGCATGCCGGAAACCTGTGCTGCCCCCACGATGAAAGACCAGGCACCAGTAGGCGGGCCAGTAGCAGTATCGGGGGGAGTCTTGGAGTTCTTGGCCACCACTCGCCAGTTGTATTGTTCTCCGGGGGTCAGGGGTGTCGTGGGCGCGGTGAGCCTATATTGGGTGTCAGTCAGATCGGCAGCCAGCGGCGTTGTGGGCACAGGGTCAGTGGCCTTCCAGAAGTAGAGGTCAAAAGTAGCCGCGCCAGGGCCCTGCCACTGGAGGGTGGGCGTGCGCGATATGCCGCTCGCGCCATTCGCCGGGCTCGGGGTGTTTGGCGCCTGGGGCGCAGCGACTGTGGCCGCGGTGTTGAAGTGCCACGTGCTCACGGTGTTCTGCCGCCCGGCGGCGTTCCGCGGTCGCACCTGCCAGGCATAGCGGCGGCCCGTCTCCAGTTCCATGGGCCCGAAGGTCTTGAGCGCCGCCGTCTTGTCGTTGGTAACTATGCCGCTCCAGGAACGACCAGTGGCTGCATTCAGTGCTGCGTTGAACGCAGTCACGTCAGCGTCAACAGCAGGCGGAGTGTCTACCACTCCCGCGTCGGGGTCATCACGCCAGACGAAGACCTCATAGGTGTCGGTGCGGCGGTTGTCGGCAACGCTTGCCTGCCAGCCCAATATTTTGTTGGTTGCCACGCTGCCGCAGCCATCGGGCGGATCGGGGTCAGTAGGCGCGCCTGGCGGAGTAATGGTATGGAAAGTCCAGACGTCGCCCTGTGCTGTGCTCGGCAGGGAGTTACTGGCATCTACGCGCCAATAATAGCGGACGTTGGGGTTCAGGAGGAACGGCAGGGTGAACTCGGGTGTATCGCCTGGAATATCCACACCTATGTGGTACGCCGAACCGCGGGTGGGCACGAAAGTAGCATCCCGCCGCGGGACAGCGGTCAGGTCTTCCTCCCACAGATAGAGGTCAAAGGTATCAACGTCGCCGGTATTGGACCAGGAAAAGGCGCCGCTGGGCGACAGGTCGCTCAAATCCAACAGGACTTCAGTGGCACCATTTGCCGGGTTGGGGCCCGTGCACTTGATGGCTGGGGCCACGGTGGTGAACGACCAGACATCACCTATTGTCCAGTCATCCACGTTCTGGCAATCCACACGCCAGTAATAGCGCGTATTTCCGGTCAACGCCGCTGGTGTCCAGGTGGGGTTGTCACGGTCAACGAGGTCGCCCGGCTGGGTCAGGTTGAGCGGGTCGGTGCCGAAATAGATGCGGTAGGCGCGTGCTTCCGGCACTCGGTTCCAGGTCAGCGCTGTCGGCACAGGCGGTGTCGTGCCTGGCTGGAACAATGGTATACCCCGCGACTGGTCCGGCGGATACGGATTACTCGCCTTTGGAACGCTGCGCAACCAGTCTATGGTCTGGCGCATAATGTTCTCACGGCCGGAATTGTCCGCCTGCAGGTTGCCGAGGTGGTCAATTGCCTCAAATGGCCAGGCGAAGAAGAGTGTGCGCGAGCCAGCGGCCGCGTTGCGGTTTTGCACTGCGGAGGCGCGCGTGCTGCGGGTTGTGCCCGGTCCTGAGGTCACGTCCCAGAAGAAGACGGGCAGGGCGTCCACGCCGTTTGCGTCCAGTTCGGGGGTGCGCGTCGCGTTATTAGCACCATCGCCACCAGCGATGTTGACGTCCTGGATGTATTCGCTCGGAGTGCCGGCCTGGAGGCCGTCCATGTTTGTATAGTCAGTATCGCCATAGGCAGTAACCGCGCCAAGGTAGTTGGCCTGGAAGGTTCGCAGATAGGGCAGGCTGCCCGTGCCATATGTCTCCCAGCCCAGCATCTGGCTGAAGATGGCGAAGCGACCGCCATTGCTGATGTAGTTGGCGAGTAATTCGGTTACTCCATACGGTATCGTCTCGTACTCAAAGAGATAGCCTTGGGGGAAACTGCTCCTGTAGTCGCCGTCAAACCACAGGACAATTCCCCTACTGTCCTGGAATGAGCGCAGGACGGAGGGAGTCAGGTCTCCGTAATAACGTTGTCGTTCTCGGATAGTGTCGGCGTAGCGCGCGTATGTGTTCTGCAGCCCGGCGGTGGGCCACTTCTGGTAAACGTCGTTAGCCCAATAGTGGTAGCGATAGGGCTGTGGGTCAACGCCCACGAGGTCGCCGAGGTCGTAATTCAGAATCGGCAGCACAGGCGTGTGCCTGAGCGTGCGTGGGTCGGTGCCATCAGAGTAGCCCTTGCCGTCCTGGTCGGGGTTGATGTAGTAATCCTCCCAATGACTGCAGATATCGCCATTGAGGTAAACGCGCTCGTGCTGGTCGTTATCCACCACGAGGATGTTGCAAGTGCTGTCACGAACAAACTCATTTACTGCACGGACGTAGATGTATTTCTCCGTCAGCCAGCGCCATTCTTCGGCATGCACGCCCTCCTGCCAGACGGGGTTCTGAGCCTGAACCAGGACAAGGTAGACCGACGGCGCCTTCGCATAGAAGGTATAGGTGCAGGCGGCGTTCTGGGTGGCGATAACCTCTGGGTCGCTGCTGTGCCACCATGTTCCCGTGGGGTCTGCCCACTTTCCGCGCTCGTAATCGACGTTCTGGAGGAATGGGGTCAGGACGCGGACGCGCACATATGGCGCGTCAGTAAGGATGCGCAAGGCAACTCGCACGCCGTTGTTGGGATCGTATGGGTCTGTCCGGGGGATAACGTGCAAGGGGATGTTGTGGTTGTCATATTGCGGAGTCGGGCTCGTGTAGCCGGCAACGGGTGTCGCGGGGCGCGGGTTCGTGTCTGTTACTGTCGGGATGAGGTTATCCTTCACCGCCCGTTGGCGCATGGGCATGACGAGGGCGCAATCGCCCAGGAGACAGGCGCCGAAAACGGTGGTGGCCACGCGTCCGTGGTTTGCGTTCAACTCTGTGAGGTGGTTGGCCACGTAGCGCGCCAGCGCCTTGTTGAAGACATTGCCCATGCCCGGCTGCGTGGTCTTGGCGTATTCCTGGGCGAAGAGGTTGAGGAACTCCATTTTGCCCAGGACGGCCGTGGTCTCGGTCGTGTTAGTGGTCTTCTCGTCGGGGACGATGACACCTTGGTTGATGGTGGCGTAGAGGTATCCCTCAGCTTCATCGGTGCTGCCCGAATAGGACGTGGTCAAGCTGGACCCGTCAGGCCAGGTGCGGGTGTAGCGCACAGGCCCGCCAGCGGGAATGGTGTAGTCAGGACTGGTGAAGCCAACCACACCAATAGGTCCGCCTTCCGCCAGGGATGCAATTTCGCCGATGGACGGCGGAGTGGAAATACCTCGCCACAGGGCGTTGTCAAAAACGTTGGCGTACGATGCGGCTGTAAGAAGAAGCGGACGCCGGCCATCGGTCGGGTCGGTGCCAGGATAAGTCTCGGTGAAGTCGCTGTATTCTACGTAGTCACCCAGGGAGGGGGTCAGGCGCATTCGGTGTCCTTCCGCCGTGGCGTCAGTTCGTCCCTGGTCGGACATGTAGGTCCCACGGCCGAACCAGTAAACGAACCCTGGAACGTCGGCCTGGTTAGTGGGATTGCTCATGTGCTGCAAGATGTTGGTGGTGCTCATCTCCTCTTCGGCGGTCCCGAAGATGTCGTAGCGACGTACCTGAATGCCGCTGAAGGCGTCCCGATACTGTCCACCACCTACCGGCACACGCTGATTGAGTAGATATTGCGAGGCGATATTAAAGAAAGGAAACCACCGATCGAACTCAATTGAACCGGCCACGACCACTGCCCGACCGAACCACTCCTGGTAGGCGGTTTGTTTTTTCGTCGTGGTATTCATCAACTGCACATAGCGGCGAATCTTGGTGACAAAGGCGGGCTCGACATCAACTTCAGGCTGCACACCGCCTGCCCTCACCTGGTCAACGGTCCGGTAGAACTTCTGCCGCAGGGGGATGCGGCTGACCTGGTATCGCGGCGTGGTTCTGACGTTGCTCGTATCGTCTTGGGTGCTGTAGAAGAAATCGGTGGGTATCCACATTGGGTACGTGGTCACCGAGGCATTGAAGTAGTAGGTGCTCGGCGCCACGCGGTCCCCGTCGCCCAGCAGAACGATGTACTGGAGATTGGGGAAATCGGCGTGGTCATTATATGTGCCGAAGGCACTGCCGTTGGCAGCATCCTGAAGAAAGGCGCGCAGGCCCCGCGCCACATAATTTTCATACTTGTGCTGGAGGTCGCGGGGCCAGTTCGTATCCGTCCGGGTGTTGTCCCAAGTTGGCCAGCCAGTGATGGTGCTCGGCCAGGATTGCTGAGATGTGCCGTCCCGATGAACGCCTCCGTATGAGGCTGCAATTTGCTCAGTGCCGAGAACCAGGGTTGAGATGGACGGGCTGTGCTCGTTCTCGTGAATCTGCTTGAGGGCATTGGCTGGCGCCTGGAAGTGGTAGTCATTCTCTTCCGGGTCGCGGGCGCAGTCACCATACATACTTTCCCAGTAAACTATCACGCACTCGTAGGTGGCGTTGTAGCCGTAGAGAGGAATCTCCGGGATTGTGCGGAATCGCCACCCTGGCCCGGCATTGCCGTTGCCGTCGGCCCAGCCGAGTAAGGTGCCGTCCGCGCCGTGGTATGAGATGCGCCACTCATACCGTGTGTTGGGTCGCAGTGCGGTATAACCGGCGTCATGCAGCCAGCAGTATTCGCGCGGGTTCCACCCGGTCGCCTGTCTGTCGTAACTTTTCTTGAGGAAAGGCCAACTCACTCCCGCGCGGCTGGCCCAGGTGTCAGTCGCGCCCATAGTGTCAAACTCGGACTTGATGTGCACCCGCTCATAGACGGTTCCCGCTGGAGCGCCCGGGTCACGCTCCCATACAAATCTGACACGCACGCCCACGCGCTGACTGCCGTCACAAGGCTCTTCCATCGGCACGTAGAATTGCCAGTCGGCGCCAGTGTAGGTCTCGCCACCCGGTGCAATCACATCCACGCGCCAGTGGTATGCATGTTTCGGGACGAACGTGATGGGGTTGGTACAGTTCTGCGGGTCCCAGACGAAAGTTTCCTGACCGTCGGAAGTTTTGGTGAATTCCTGCCGGAAATCGTCGGGGTCCTGGAGCGGAAGCGCACCCAGCGGCGGGTCAATAGGCACGGGTATCTGGCCCAAGTCGGCGCATAGAACGCGGAACCTCGTGCCTGCGGGATTGCCTCCATCGGTTGCTGCCTTATCGGTGAAGGAAAACGTCCGCTCGGTCCGTATGCGGGCCTCTGGCCTGGGGTTCGGGTAAGCCACAGGCCTGGCCTGTGCCAACGCCGACGCAGCCGTGACCCCGAGGAACAACGTGGAGCAAATGAGGCCGGCGAGAATTCGGGAAGCACGGGGGTGAATCATGTACGTCCCTCCCCAGAGAATATTACGCACGGGCACTTCGGTGTTCCCGGCATTGCGAACCGCTCCCATCCAGCGACTGCAAGTTATGCTAACTTGTTGACGGTAACCATGCAAGTCCCTTTTTGCTTCATTTTATCAAGGCCTGCGGTTGGCAAGGCTCCTGATTCTGGGGCAGCGCCACAGGTCATTTAGCGGTTGCGCCGGCATGAACCGGACACTGCGCGCGGATTTTATTACCATTGGCCCATCGGATGACGACTACTGCCTTGCTGGACACCGTGATGGATGGTATGGTCTGTGGACAATTGGCAGTGACGGTTTCGTGTCTTTTTGGGTGTCAGGGCGGAGGTTCAGGTTGCTCGGTTTTGTAGGGAGCAACGGATATGCGTGCGGTGATCCAACGGGTTCGGTGCGCGGCAGTGCACATCGCCGGCAAAGAGGTGGCCGCGATTGGTGAAGGTCTGGTTGTATTTCTCGGAATTGGGCACGGAGATACAGAAGAGGATGCCGACTACTCGGCCGCGAAGACCGCCGAACTCCGCATCTTTGAGGACGAGGCGGGCAAGATGAACCGTTCTGTCTTGGACGCAGGCGGACAGGCACTGGTTATCTCGCAATTTACGCTTTACGGCGACTGCCGAAGGGGCCGCCGCCCCTCGTTCACTGCCGCAGCACCTCCCGATGTGGCAATAAAACTCTACGAGGCCTATGTAGCTCGTCTGCGGGCGCTGGGCGTGCCAACCCAGACAGGTGAATTCGCCGCCACGATGCAGGTGACGCTTATCAACAAAGGCCCGGTTACTATCCTCCTGGACAGCAGAAAAACCTTCTGAGGCGTGCCGCCACAGATGTACTCATGGCCCAGCACCGGTAGCTCCGGGGGCAAGGTATTGGCGCCGGACGTAATCAAGTGCTTCTTGCCGGGAATTCAACCGCCGCTCAAGTTGCTGTTCCTGCACGTCCCGCAAAATCTTGCCGAACAGTGGCCCTGGCGTCAGCCCCAGTGCAATGAGGTCGTGGCCGGTGAGCAGGGGAGACGGAACCGGTTTCTCGTGCACAAAGCGTTCCCTTGCCGCTATCAGGAATTGCCAGTTGTCCAGTTTGCCGTGGCTCGCCAGACAGTCAAGGCGGTGTAACTCCAGGTGTTCCTCAAAACGGGGCAGGGCCAGGAGCCGACGTAGTGTGCTCTCTTTCATCTCACGGGCATGCATGAGGCGCATGTGCTGACCGACCAGTGCCACGACCTGTTCGCTCTGGGCACGGCTGCAGCGCAAGCGCGCGCAGATCTCCCGCGCCATCTCGGCACCGACAGCATCGTGGTCGTCAAAGCGAATGCGCTCCATAACACGCTGGGTCTGGGGTTTGCCGACGTCATGTAGGAGGATTCCCAGCGCCAGTTCAGGCGATGGTTCGTTTGCCAAGTCCAACATGCGGCAGGTGTGTTCAAAAACGTCGCCTTCCGGGTGAAAATCGGGAGGTTGGTCCACCCCCACTAGGGCTTCTACCTCCGGTAAAATGTGGCGGAGGAGGCCAGTATCGTGGAGTAGCCGCAGACCGCGTCCAGCGTGCCTGGTAGTGAGAATGCGGAGGAGTTCGTCGCGGAGGCGCTCGGCGCTTACTGCGCGGACTTCGGGGGCGAGTTGACGAATGGCCTCATAGGTCTTCTCCTCGATGGCGAATTCCAGCCGCGCGGCGAAGCGCACAGCACGGACCATGCGCAGCCGGTCCTCCAGGAAGCGCTCGTGAGGCCTGCCGATTGTGCGCACCACGCGGCGCTTGAGGTCTTCCTGGCCTCCCACCCAATCCAATACTTCGCCGGTGATGGGGTCGTAGAGCATACCATTGATGGTGAAGTCGCGCCGGCGCACGTCTCCCCTCGCGTCGCAAAAGCGCACGGATGCTGGCCGGCGCCCATTGAGCGGCGGTCCATCCGCACGAAAGGTGGCGATCTCATAGTGCGCCCCGCCTTCCGGAACGGTCACGACACCAAACTTGGCGCCCACGGAGATTGCCTGGGGAAACAGTTTCATGACCTCTTCCGGCGTCGCACTGGTAGCGATGTCATAGTCCTCGGGCTCAACCCCAAGGAGCATGTCGCGGACGCAGCCGCCGGCGAAATATGCGACATGTCCCGCAGCGCGCAAGCGCGTCAGGATACGCATCGCCGTCTCGCGGTTGACCACCTCTCCACTCCCGCTTCCAGCGCCCTCCTCAGGGCACGGTGGGGAAGAGTTCGGACAGACCTACCGGCATGAGGTGCACAGACACCAGTAACTGTCTTTTGTCGGCCTCAGGGGACGCCAGCTAATTGTATCCCAAGTCCTGCTGCGAGCGGAATAAGGAGGTTATCAAAATCCTTGATGTTGAATGATTCAACAACAGTAGCGGCGAGCGCTCCTATGAGGAGGGGGCGGGCCGGGAGAAAGAGACTGCCGGCACACAGGCTGGTTACGAGGAAGGCCAGCGATCCCTCCACTGTTTTGGAGCGGTTGTGAGGCAGGGGGAGCCGGCCCCATCGTTCGCCGACGATGGCGCCGATGCTGTCGCTGAGCGCCACGATCAGGATACAGGCCGATGCGACACGCACGTCGCGGAAAATTTCCAGGGCCAGGAGAATTCCTGCCACCAGCGTCAGTGGCGCAAAGGCAAAACGCCGCTTTTCTCCTTCACGGAGAACACCGTGGGTTACCGCAGAAAGGATGGGAAAACGAAGGCCGTTCAAGCGGCAGTATTCCGAAAGCATATACAGCCCGCTGATGGTGATGAGCACGGCGGGTATGAACCACGTACGGCGGCCGAGATAGGGCAGGAGAAACGGTAGCACTGCTCCGGCGCCGTGAATGAGTTTACGCCGGATCTCTTGGTGCCATGGTCGGATGGGCACAGGGTGGCGCTCCTCAGGAGGCACCATCGGGCCACTGAGTGGCGGCCGGCGCAGGATATGGACCACCTGCATCAGGTCAGGTTTGTCCACCAGAACGGTGGCCTTGCGTCGCACAGCATAAGTGGCTTTGTAGCCGATACTGAGCCCGGCACGCTCCATAATGGGCACGTTGTTGGCATCATCACCAATGACTGCCACGTCTCGCCAGGAGAGGCCGGCTCGCGCGAGGTGCCGTTCGATGTACGCCACTTTGCCTTCCGGGTGCGCGAGTTCTCCGCTCACCGCGCCCGTGAGGCGGCCGGACTCCGTAGGGAGGTGAATCCCGGCCGCCTCGTCCGCGCCGAGCCGACGCTTCAGGTCTTCAACGATGAAATCGGGTACGCCTGCGCTGAGAAAAATTACTGTGTGTACCTCCCGGCGAAGTTCCGCAACGGCCTGCGCAGCGTTACGCGAGAGGCGCATCTTCTGGTAGATCGCCCAGATTTGTTCCGGGGTTTCGCCGGCGAGCGTGCCGTAAGTCCGATGCAGGAGATCTGTCAGCGAAATCTTGCCACGATCAAAATACAGACAGTTCCAAAGGCCGCGCAGGTAAGCGAGTGGCCCGCGCCGCCAACCCACGCGCAAAAGGAGTTGACTGTGGAAAATCACGCCATCCACGTCAAAAACGACGAGTTGTGTTCTGGTTGCCAAGGGTCGTCCTGCCAAAATATTTGTTCATCGGCCATTCAAGTTTAACTGAAACATCGGCAAAGAGCACTACCCACTCGCCTGTGGTTTCATCTCGGGAGGTGTTTCAGATATTGTGGCCGCAGCAGCGCCGTGCCAGAATCCATGCAATCGGGATTCCTTGACATGTTTCCGTTGGTAACGTAGGATGTGGCCTTTGTTACCACATGCTATGCTGCATTCCGGGCGATCGTTGGCCGGGAACAGAGGCGTCACACAAGACAGCAGGTTTCCCAAGGAGAAAGACACTGCCTGGTGCGATACTGGATGTGCTCAATCGCCTCCGGGAACTTCAGGAGGTGGATAGCCTTCTTGACCGCCTACGTGAAAAGCGCGCGGCCCTAGACCGTGAACTTGCGGCCGAGGAGGAAAATCTCGCCCAAGTGCGTGCCAGCCTCCAAGGCGAAGAGACCGATGCCCAGGCGCTTCGCCGCGACGTGGACAGAAGAGAACTTGAACTCAAGGCCAAGGAGGAGCAGATTGCCAAACTCCAAGTGCAGTTGAACACAGTCAAGACGAACCGCGAGTATGCTGCTATTCAGCACGAGATTGCAAGTTTGCGGGCAGATATCTCGCTCATTGAGGATGAATCCCTGCGGATTTTGGAGAAGATAGACGAGGCTCAGAAGCGTCAGGTGGAAGGCAAACGCAGGTTGCGTGAACTGGAAGCGGCCCTTGCCAGTCATCGTCAGGAAGTCCAGCAGCGCCACCGGCAGATAGAGGAAGAGACGACGCGTTTGCAAGCGCGGCGCGAGGAGATCGCCGCGGCTTTGGCCCCAGACCATCGTGAACTGTATGAACGCCTGCGCACCAAGAGCGATGGTCGGGCCGTCGTTGCGGCCCGTTATGGCTCCTGTGAGGGTTGTTTCATGAACCTCACCCACAATACTATCAATCACCTCATGGGGGGTGACTCCCTCGTTCGCTGTCACAGTTGCGGTCGTATCCTCTACCTCGTTCGGGAAGATGAGGAAGATAGTGAAGGGGCGCGCTGCTGACCACAATCAATAGGCGGGTTACGGGCGGTATTGCGTCAGCGGTGCTCAGACAAGTGTAGTGTTTTCGGCTGAACGGCACAAATGGGGGAAAGAAATAGCGAGTGCTTGCCTCCGGGAAAGGGTACGATGGTGGCGGTTCCTGGACAAGGCTGCCTCAGGCGGCCAGGGGGGAAAGCACGATGGGAGAGAGTCAGGCGGGCCAGCGGGTGTTCACGCCGGAAGAGAAAGTGGCGATTGTTCTGGAGGGGCTGCGGGGCGATGTGGAACTCTCGGCGGTGTGCCGGCGGCACGGGATTTCGACGGGCCTGTTCT
>Ga0272448_1000187_pt1 | contig 94463 bp, 86 predicted proteins | sample YNPCB0191_FD_202220 | JGI IMG/M metagenome (GOLD analysis project Ga0272448, IMG submission 202220) | Hot spring sediment microbial communities from Yellowstone National Park, WY, United States - YNP-CB-019-1 | ecosystem: Environmental > Aquatic > Thermal springs > Hot (42-90C) > Sediment... | reverse complement strand
CAGTCTCTACCAATACTGGAAAACTACTCCAGCAAGGTCTGAAAAAATACAAAGCAGGAGATTTAAAAGGGGCGATTCAAGACTGGAAAATAGCGTTAAAGCAATCTCAAGGTGATGGCAATCATGCTAGTACAGCGTTATTAATTGATTATTTAGCACTAGCATATCAGCAAATGGGTCAAACCAAAGTAGCAATTGAGTATTGGCATCAAGCGCTCGCTTTTTACCAGCAAGTAAATGATATTTTGAATGTAGGACACGTACTGGTAAAACAAGCTCAAGCATACAACAATTTGGGAAAAACAAACAAGGCAATTATAATTTCTGAAAATGCTTTGCAGATTGCCCGCACTTACAATAATGATTTATTAAAGCTGACTGCTTTGGTAACTAAAGGAGAAGCTTACAGACTGCAAGGTAATTACAAGCGAGCTATTTTCTGTTTTAAATCCAGTCTCGAAATCGCTCAGGAATTTCCACATTCAGGCTATTATGATTTGGCTATAAAAAAAATAGCAAGTACTTATATTAGTTTAAGTCAAATTAATTATAATCTTGCCAATTCTGCTTTGGAAGCAGGTGATAGTGACGAAGCTAGAATTTTCAACAGGCAGGCATTTGAATACGATCTAAAAGCTTTAAAATATTTACAAAAAAGTTTGAATATTGCTCGTCAGTATCAAGATAAAATCAGCGAAATAAATTTGCTTGTTGATTCCATTCTACCTACCTATCGCGTCAAGGAATTCCAACTAGCTAGGGCCAAATTGCAACTAGCCACATCTTTATTAGCAAACTTACCAAATTCCCAGCAGAAAGTTTATGCTGCAATTAAACTAGCTCAAATTATACAATCTTTACCTGGTGGCGAAATTTTATCTTTAGCTGCATGTTCTCGGAATCAAGAAGATCCTAAAGTTATGGATTTACTGAATAAAGCTGTATCCATAGCTGCAAGTTTGCATGCAAAGCGAGCTTTATCTTTTGCTTTAGGTTATCTCGGTCATGTTTATGAATGTCAGCACAATTATCAGCAAGCGTTAACTTTCACTCGTCAAGCGCAACAAGCAGTTGCAGGGGAATTAAACGCTGAAGATAGCTTGTATTTATGGCAATGGCAGACTGGAAGAATATTAAAAGCGCAAAATTTGTTACTTGAGGCGATCGCTGCTTACAACCAAGCTATTGCAACCTTCTCTACGAGAAGCCGCCCAAAGGGTGTCTACAGACAAATCCGCGACCAAGCGATCGCAGATTTTGAGGTGCAAATCGATCGCTACGAAACAGTAAAACAAATGTATCGAGAGTTAATTGCAATTAAGTTAAGTTTAGAGGATCTTAACTCGGTTCTGACCACTATCGATGCTTTGAAAATAACAGAGCTGAGCAACTATTTCGAGCAAGATCCCGAGGTCCAAATAATTTATCAACCGAAGGTGGATTTACTGAAAACTCCCCCAAACACAGCCATGTTTTGGTCAATTATCCAGCCAGAGCGTACGGCAATTATAGTTTCTCTTCCGAATGGTGAAGTTAAGTTTAAGTGGATCCAGCTAGACAGTAAAAGTATAAAGCAGGAGATCAACGCTTTTCGAATCGGACTGGAAAAGCGCAGTGACATAATTTACAATCACAGCCAAGCTCAGAAGCTGTACAACTGGATTGTTCGTCCTTTTGAGAAAGATTTGCAACTATTGCAGGTAGAAACATTAGTTTTTATTCCAGACGGACTTTTTCACAGCATACCAATGGCGGCGCTTTCTGACGGTAAACAATTCTTAATCCAGAAGTACGCGCTCTCCTCGATCGCCAGCGTTAGTTTGACAAATACACTTCCAACCCAACCGGAAAAATTACGAGCGCTAGTTGTGGGGTTAACAAAAAATGCAGTAGTAGATGGTCAGCAATATCAAGCTTTAGCGAGTGTCAAAGAGGAAATTAATCAAGTCACAACTTTAATTCCAGGTAGCAAGCAGTTGTTGGACGAAAATTTTACGCGCGATCGCCTACAAGCAGAAATTCACAAAGCAATTTATCCCATTATTCACATTGCCACCCACGGTGAATATAACCTTGTTTCTGAAGATACTTTCCTCATCACAGGTAACAATGAAAAGCTTGCCATTACCGATCTATACGCTATGATTCACAATGCAGCCGTCAGCAGTAACACGGTAGAATTGCTAGTGCTGAGTGCTTGCGAGACAGCAAGGGGAGATGACCGTACAGGTCTGAGTTTAACTAACATAGCGGTACTGGCTGGCGTGAAAAGTACTTTAGCTTCTTTGTGGTCTGTTAACGATGCTGCCACAGCGAAATTAGTTACTCAATTTTACAAATACTGGCACAACGAGAGATTTAGCAAAGCCCGGGCTCTACAAAAAGCGCAGCAAGAATTAATAGCCTTAGGAAAAAAATATGCCCATCCCTACTACTGGGCGCCGTTTATTCTTTCTGGTAATTGGCTGTGAACTCTGCCCAAACCCACTACGCTGAGATTACTGACTTTCACTCTATCCTTGGTCTTACCTCCCCTGCTATAGCATTACCGCAGCCTAGGGTAAATTCCAAGAAATTCCCTGCTGGGGTAGTTTTTCTAGACTCGCAAGATCTTGTAGCAAACTTGCCGCGACTAAACCTAATTTTCCTTGGTTATTACCAGCTAAAGCTTCACCTAGAGCATCATACCAGATTCCTGCTTCTGCATAAAGTTTCGCTCTTTGCAAGCGGTCCTGTTGGTGAGAAAGCATATTTTTCAACCTTGCCGGTATTGCCACGGTTTCGATTTCTGCTGCAGCAACTAAATTGTGGGAGGGACGGTTGCGGTTACATAAAACTTCTACTTGCCATAGATATCTTTGACCAATGGTTAAACCTGGCTTTTGCAACGGTAAACTGATTTTTGTAATTCCAGGAAAACTGTATAATTCCAGCCTATAAACTAAGTTCAGCTGCTCGTTTGGCTCGAGTTTATAGATTGTAAATTCTACAGGTAGCTTTTGACGGCTTGCTACATACCAAGCGAAAGTAGGATGGGATGAAGTAGTTTGTCCAACATGGACGCTGGGTGCGAGTAAAGCTAAAGAAGAATTACCAAAAGAATCACATCTTCCCCTAATTCCTGAGGAGTCTGTATAGCCCTTTGGTGCTTTTTGATCGCTGGGTGGTCGATATGTAGCTAGGGCGTTCTGAGTTAAGAAAAGTGTTGTTGTCAAAGCAAAAATTGCTAAAACTGCAGAATGAAAAGTTTTGTGCAAGAGCCACCTATTGCTAATCATCATCGTTGTTTCCTCTCTGGCATTGCACTAGAAAATTATCAATAAAAGTTGATTAATTCATCTTCTTTTAGTACTCGAGCAGAACAGAAACTGACTAGAACTTTTTTAATAACATGAGTTTTTTTGTAACTAATAAATTTTTTGCCTGTGAAAAGTCCAGATTCTACTCTGCAAGAGCAGCAATAAAAAGTAAAAGGAACTATTTATCATTATTATATTACTAAAAATAACCACTTTTTTTTTAATTTTAGTTATTCCTCCACTCTCAAGATACATTAATTTTTACAGATTTTTTAATATCTATTACTTGAACAGTTTTGGGATTTTTACAGTATAAAAACTTAAATACTACTGCTAATATATAAAAAATTATACTTGAAATTTGAAGATAAAAAGTTTAAAATACGAATTTTAAGTGCTGTTTGTGATATTTACCCAAGTATAAAAATTATGATTATTTTTGACTGCACTTCATTGTTTATTTAAAGTTTTTCCATCGGAATTCACTATATTTTCATCTTTTTTCTGGAAAAAATTAAAAAATGTAAAAATTTCAGCACAGAAAAATAGGTTAAATAATTATTAAAATTCTACTTATAAAATCTGCCTCAAATTTACAAAAAACATCTCCAAAACCATAACTTTGTTGCCGGCCACGATAATTCACACAATGTACCCCGAGGAGAAAGGGGTAAGCGGGTAAATTTTCCTTTTAATTGTCGAGCCAAGTTTCTAAATTGCTGCGTTCCCCGACCTTCTTTATAAGAAATAATTCCCAAGCCATCGTCAACTATTTTGAGGGTGTACCATCCTTCATTTTTAGTACAACTAACTTCTAAACGAGTTACACCTGTAGCATGCTTTCCCACATTGCACAAAGCTTCTTCTAAAAATCGACACAGTCCCCGCTTGTGGTCGATATTCAAATAGCCTTCTTCTATGGGGTCGAAAGTGACAATTTTTACTTTTAAAGTACTAAAGCAAGGAAATTCCCGCTCTAGTGTATGGTTGTAAACTTGATAAAGAACAGTGTGAATAGGATCTTGCAAATTTAGAGACAAACCATTTCCTAAATAAAGACTTCTATCTTGAGATAGAGGTTCTCGTTGTAAAAAATCGTATATGCCTCGTAGTTCGTAGTTTAATTTCTCCAGTTCTTTTTCCAATGTTACTAGCAATTCTTCTGGGGGTGAATCTTTTTCTCGCACGCGCTTGAGAGTTTTTGCAAGAGTTTGTAGAGGTCCGTTGTGAATAGTTTCGAAGGTACGCTCGATCACTGCTTGACGAGCTTCAATTCGAGAACGCAATGCTTGATCGTATTGATACAAAGCAGTTAGTGCAATACCGTTCAAATTTAAAACTAGTATTGCTGGTAGAAATGGGACCCACCAACCTCCCCACACTAAAAGCAGGTAACTAGTAACAATTAAACTTATACTGGCAATAGCAACAGCCAGCAGGTTTACATATGGAGACTTAGTCAGTTTAGCTAAAGCGATTCCCAGTATACCCCAGCCAAATATCCAGAGATATTCCCAGCCTTCTGCCCAGGAATTTAACAACGGTCTGGAATCAAGTACAGCACTAATAATTTGAGAAGTGGCGTGCGCTTGAACTTCTACACCGTAGATGCGTCCGCTGGCAGGCTTAGCTGAGGCAACGCCAGAAGTAGTGATAAAATCTTTAATGCTAGAAGCCGTAGTTCCGATAATAACAATGCGATCGCGTATCCACTCAGGTCGGAAATTTCCGTTTTTAATATCATTTAAAGATATAATTCTAAATCTTTCTGTACCGTTGCGAAAGTTGAGCATTACCTGTACTCCACCAGCATCGGCTCTGACGTATCCTCCAAAATTAGGAGAAAACCTAGGTATCTCGGTATTCCCAAATCTCATGGTTTCTGGATCGCGAATACCGTTTTCCAAGCTAAAACCTTCAGCAGCTAAGTAAATTTTTGCTAGACATAAAGACAAAGAATATTTATAACCTTGGGGTGTTGGTGTTGCTAGCAAGCTGCGTCGCAGTTTTCCATCGCTATCTATAATTTGGTCTGTAAAACAAACTTGCTCAGAAGGTAGGGTTGGAGGAGCAGCAATTTGCTCGGGTAATACTTTTTCGATGGCGATTAAATTTTTGAGCTTTTGAAATGCAGCAACAAGTTTTGCATGACCGGGTTCTATGGGTAAGTCTCTGACAAGATCTAGACCGATGACTCTCGGTTGAAAAGAATGCAATTTCTCTAACAATGCTGCTATTTCTTCGTCTGGTATGGGGTATTTTCCAATACTGCGGATGTCTTTTTCATTAATTCCGACGATCGTGATGCGTTCGTCAATGGGTTCTGTGGGGCGCAAACGCAGAAAGTTATCGAAGGCTAGCCATTCTAATGATTGCATGGAACCAACAAGACGAGCGATCGCCACCAGAGCAATCACCACGATTCCTGGTAACAAACCTACCCGCCAAATAGCTAGTTCTTCTTTGATTCCTTCCCAAGACTTACGCATATTTTTTGTCTCCAGTCATCTGTCAAAAGTTCAATGATTAGTAATTGCTTCAACCAATTACCAACGACCGATGACTGTTGACTAGTCGATTAATCCTTCTTCTCTTGCTCGCATTTGCGTTTGAATGCGCATATTTTTTCCTTCTTCAGGGTAAACGTCTAAAGCATCTTGTAACTTGCTCCAGTAATGACGCACCATACGTTCGCCAACACACATCCTTTCGGCGATCGCCTTGTCTGTTAATCCTTCTTCAAATGCAAGAGTTAGCACCCTTAACCACTCTGGTTTTACCTCTAATCCAGAATGAATTCCTTTAATATCTTTTGTATGAGTTAGTCCCTGTAAAGCCCAGTCTACCCTGGTTAACATTTCTTGACTGGAAAGACTTTTATCTGCTACTGTAAAGCCTCCCTTATGAGCATCAATATCTGGTCTAATTCTTACTAACGTTCTGACATGGGCGCTTTGAACTACGATGTTGAGGTTTGGGTAATTTTGCATCAAAGTTCTCAGTAGTTTCACTCCTGTCTCTGGTCGCGCTCTTTTTCCCAAACTTTCGGGAAGAGAAAGATCCATGACCACAAGATCCGGTTGCATGCTTGATACTCGCTCCAAGGCTTGCTGGGCAGTCAAAGCTGTGATAAATTCAGCATCTGGATATTTGTTTCGCAACACGTCAATTGTTCCGCCCAAAACTGACTCGTGATCGTCAATAACGAGAATTTTTAACAAAGCTGTTGCAGAGAAAACTTGTCTCATAGTTAACACCCCCACTATGAGTAGACCCCTTGTGTTTGATGTGTTTTGTTTCTTAATTTACACCAATAAAATCACGGATATATATGAAAAATTTACCAAGAAAAGCAGCAATTTAAGCTTAGATTTTGACTGCGACAAACACACTTGCCGGATGTTAAAAATTTAAAACTTTCGCAAAGATAATCTAATTCTGGTAGATTCGTATAGAATAACAGAGTAGATACATCAGGGTAAGTAATTTGCACTAACAAACGTCCCAAATTTGCTTGTTGTTCTAATCTGATCTCAACTGAAATCGGCACGAGAATTTCAGGGAGACTAATCTGTAGTAACTCTTCCAAAGCCCTTAAAACGATCAAGCTGCGCTCTGGTGGTTCATGTCGCCAGGAATTGGGCAAATCAATCCGAAAATAAAAGTGGGAATGGGATGTCAGCCAAGGCTCTAATACAGATTGGATAGCAAAAGGTAAGCTATCTTGCAAGTATACCGGAAATAGGCGATCGCTGAGTCGAGCCAGTGAGTGATGGAAATGATCGATTTTTCTTAAGCATTCTTGAGTTTTGTTAAGGGATAATTCTAAATTATCTGTTGGTAAAAACTCTAAGCTGCGACGAATCGTAAACGACTCTTGCAGTAAATCATCTCGGATCTTTTCTGCTTCTAACAAGAGTTTTAAAGACTGTCTACAAGACCACCATTTCAATGCTTGTTGCGCCTTATAATAAGATTTAACAAACAAAATCAGTGTAATAATGTAGACTATTAAAACTAGAATTTGTATAGCTAATTGGTAGTTCACAGCACATTGGAATCTCAAATATTTTCCTAATCCAAGAAGGTAACACTAAGTAGAATACGGCATGATGGTGCCAAAGAAATCGTAGAAAATAGACAATATAATTGCCACAATAGGATATCTCGATCACAGAAAACTGCATAACTGATAACTAAAATTGAGTATTTTTTTTCACAGCCAGAGTGAAATTTCCCAACCAACCCAAGTGAACTAGTAATTATAAATCAGTAATTAACCTGGCCTTTCTAAGTATAAACTGTAGTGCGGTTTCTTGTTTGGAAATAATGTCAGCCGTAGCATTCATACCGACTTGGATGTTACAGAGACGGTGATTATTTCCAAACTGTAGCTTTTCTGGCTGGATTATAGCTTCAAAGTAACCAGCACTGGAAGTAGCCGAAGTGGCGAGGGTGCTAGCAGCTGCTGTGTTTGGAACTCCAGATGCGATCGCGTCTGGAGAAATGGCGGTAACTACACCTTTAAGAGTACCGTAATCCGGGTAAGGACAGGCATCAATTCGCAGTTGCACCTTTTGACCAATTTCAACTTTTTTAATTTCCGCAGCAGGAACCATCGCCTTAACAACTAAAGGCGCATGTTGAGGTACTATTTCTGCAATCGGTTGGGAAGGATTTACTACTTGACCGGCGTTGCGGATATAAAGCTTGAGGATCGTGCCATCACTGGTAGCACGAATAATACTACTCTTCATTTTAATAATATTTTTTTGCAGCTCGTTTTGATATTGTAGAATCTGATTGCGCATTTCAATTTGGCGCTGAATCAAAGCATTTTTCTCTTTGAGAAAAGCAGCAATGTTTGATTCGCCTTTAGCGCTTTCTTGAGCAATTCTTTCTTTGGCGATCGCCACTATTGCTGGACTGGGATTAATCGCAGCTTTAGCAGTCAAAATATTAGCGCGAGCAATATCAACCGCTTTTTGTTCAGCTTCAACTTGTAATTCTGCTTGCTTGACAGCTAATTTTCTCTGCTCATAGTCGCGCTTACCAATTGCTCCGTACTGCACCAATTCTTGAAAGCGATCGCGATCTTGTATAGCAAACTCTAAGTCCGCCTTCGCCTTTTGTAAACCAGCGATCGCTTTTTGTAAATTCGCTTGTGCTGCTAACAAATCACTTTCAGCTTTCACCTGCTGATCTGCATACTCTCTTTCATTGCGCATCAACTCCGCTTTTGCAGCAAAAATCGTCCGCTCTGTAAGCTTTTTATCAGCATTAATTTGATTATCTAAAGCTTGAATTTGAGCTGCAATCTGAGCTAGCTGTAACCTACTTTCTTCGATACTGCTTTGCAGCTGGCTGTTTTTAATGTATATTTCTGTATCGTCCAAACGAGCAATAATATCTCCCTGCTTAACAGTCTGATTTTCTTTCACGTATATTCCTTTAACGGTTCCCTCTATTTCCGGTTGTACCACTCGGATATCTCCCGCAGGACGCACCAGTGCAGGAGCTTTTACAGTTACGTTGTACTTAATATAAGAAGCCAGAGCAATTCCAATACCAACGTTAGTAACGAGAAACATCCCTGCTAGGGATGTCCAGCGACTTACAGGAGGTAGGAATTCATCAGTGCTCACCGAGGGAAGCAGTTTTTGATTGTGAGTGAAGAGCATAATTTAATCAGTTTCCTTTAGCTATTTTTCTGGTTTCAAGGAATTAAAAAATCTAAATGATCTCCTGGTAGAGAACTTAACTCCTCCACAGAACCTTGAAGTTTTAACTTACCCTGCTCTAAAAAAACTATCCAATCAGCACGACTAATTACTCGAGGACGGTGACTAATCAAAATCGTCGTTTTTCCACGACGATGCTGTAATAATCTATCTAAAACTTGCGCTTCACTCACCGGATCGAGACCAGCAGTAGATTCATCTAAAATTAAGACCGGTGGATCCGTTGCTATAGCTCGCGCTATCGCTAATCGCTGACGTTGTCCACCAGAAATATTAGCTCCAAATTCTCCTAAAACTGTTTGGTATTTATCCGGAAGCTTACTTATAAATTCGTCAGCTTCTGCAATTTGGCAAGCTTTGACTATTTGCTCAAACGAGATGTGCGGTGCTCCCAAACGAAAATTTTCAATAATTGAACGACTCCAAAAGTGAGCTTCCTGAGGAACAAGAACTATTTGTTGGCGCAAACAATCAAGAGCAAGGTCGTCTAAATTATAAAGCCCAATGCGAATATTTCCAGACTGCAGCGGATACAAACCCGCAAGTAACTTCGCCAAACTACTTTTTCCACAACCAGATTTACCAATCAAAGCAACAACTTTGCCACCGGGAATTGTTAAGGAAAAATCTTGCAGTAAATCTAGTCTACCCGCATAGTGAAAACTAATATTAGTACAAATAATATCTGCATCTCCAGGAATTTTGGCAAACTGTTTTTTCCCGTTATTATCATCTTCGGGAGTAGAATCTATCACTTCCGTCAGACGTTGAATAGCAGTTTTGGCGCGGGTATACTCATCAACAAAGCTAATAACGCCACTAATCAAGGCAAGGAAATTGCCATTCATGGCATTAAACGCCAGTAATTGTCCAATACTGAGATTTTCCTCCGGTCTAATAACTAAATAACCACCAAACCACAACAACACTACACTACCAATGGCAGCTATCAAACCAGAAAACGTAACATTGACAATAGCAATTTGAATAGTGTTCAACGTGAGAGTAGCTAGATGACCGAATCGGCTTTGAAATTCATCCCAAAACTGAGGTTCAGCCGTGGTAGTTTTAAGTGTTAAAGCTCCTTTAAACGTTTCTACTAAAACACCTTGAGCTTCTGCTTCCTGAACTAATAATTCTCGGGTTTTCAAGCGCAAAGTAGGTTGAAATAAAATTGTAGATACGGTCATGACCACAGCAATAACCATAGCTACTGCAGTTAGTTTCCAACTATAAAACAGCATGAAACATAAAGAAACTAATGCAATAAAAAACTGGCTGGGCAAACCAATAATAACTTGAGAAACTAACTGATTAATTTGGTCAATATCCCGCAGGCGGCTGACAATTTCTCCACTGCGACGTGCTTCGTAATAAGAAAGAGGTAATCGCAGAATTTGTCGCCCAAATTCTAGGACTAAACCTAATTGCAGTCGTTGGGCAAAGTGAGCAATTAAATTCGACTGTACAAAAGATAAACTTTTAGAAATAAAATGCATTACTACTACAGCTATTGCTACAGTAGTTAACAGTCTCGTATCTCCCCGAACCAGTACATCATCGGTGAGAATTTGCAGTAAAAAAGGGGACGCTAACGACAGTATCCCCAAAATTAAGTTTAATGGAATTGCTTGCGCCAAAATACCGCGCCAAATCCAAACTCGTTTCAAAAAGCGCCAAAAGCCACCAACTTCGTCATCCTTTTGGGCAAAAAAGCGAATTGGGTCTGGCTGCAATAACAGCATTAACCAATCATTCCAATTATCCGCTAATTCTTTTTTAGTCAGATAACGAATGCCTACAGCAGGATCTGCAATTACACACTTTTTACCTTTCTTTCCGTATAAAACTACCCAGTGATTTCCCCGCCAGTGAATAATTGCTGGTAGAGGTGCTTCGTTCATGCGGTTTAAAAGCTCTGGTGAAGTTTTCACTGGACGGGCGTTAAATCCTAGTGCTTCTGCCCCTCGTTTTAGCCCTAGTAAAGTAGTCCCAAACTGGCCAGTACCTACTACTTCACGAATATGATTGAGAGTGAAAGTACGCCCGTAATATTTAGCAATAGAAGCAATACAAGCAGCGCCGCAGTCCTCTTCACTATGCTGTTTGACAACTTTATACTTCATTGGTATCTCATCCAAGGTACTGGAAGCTAGAACTCACCAGAGTTCTTTCTCAATCTATACTTTTGGAGTCTAACTTACATAAACAGATACAAAAGCAATTTGTAGATCATGTTTAAAGGACTGTAACCATATCGACGCATTCTACTTATAGTGTTTCCACCAAACAGATTACTCAAATCAAAGCCAAAAGTGAGTTGGGAGAAACTATAGCCAGTTTGTTGCTTTAATGAAGCACTAGTGCTACCGTTAGAAACACTTTCTTCGTTAATTGCAAAAGTATTTATCGCCGTTTTTTGAATGAAAAAATTGTATCCCCCCACAACAGCTTCTTGTTCCTGCTCAGATAACTCCAAAAACAATTTTGGCTCTAAGGATTGAGAATTTGAGAATGGAGTTTTGGAAACTGACATTATTTATACCTCAAAATTACTACCACACTATATAATACACAGCTGTTGTAGATAATTGAGCACCAAAATAATTCTTTTTACATTCAAAAATTTTGAGATTGTTAGAAGGCACTTTTTACAAGTCTAAGTAAACTCTTTGCCTCCCGTATTTCTCCACTTGCTTTTGTAATACTTTGTTCTGGACTTTCTTCAGCTGCCGTACTTCCTTGATTTGCAAATGGATTGAACGGTAAGTTAGTCGGAAACGTTGGTAGCTGTGGTGTTGAAACACCACCTGATATAGTTTCAGCAGACTCGTCTTTTAGTTCTTCTAATGTCAAAAAAGAATCTTGTAGTTTCATTTTTCTATTGTCGCGCTCTGCAGGTAATTAATTTGGTAAAGACTCCAGAGTATAAGACTCTGGAATCTGTTTACACTACTAAACTCGATTGATTCATCAACCCATTCGCTGTACTCAGATGAAGTTTAGTTGAAGTACAAATCTAGATATTGTTGAGCAGAGGTGAGAAGGAATGCGGTTGACAAACTCTTAGTTATAAAAGAGCCGTTGGGACCAGAAGCGATTGTCTTGTTAAGATTAACTAATTGTAACTCGTATTTGGTGGCGTCATACTCGGTAGCGCCAATGAGTTGACCGCCACCAGAGATCATTTCTTGCTGTTCTTCTGATAACTCTAAAAACAGTCCAGTTTCCATTTGTCACCTGATTTATAAACTGCAAAAATTAGTTAGGAGAAATCCAGAGACCCTACTTCCGTATCAGGATACTCTGGAATCTTTTTAGTAGAAAGTAGAAATTTGTACTACCGGGTTTAATTAAATTTCAGATGCAGCCATTGATCGGCAGATGTGTATACGAATGCAGTTGCTAAGTTGCTAACAACTGCAGAACCTCCCGGACCAGAAGCAATAGCCTTGTTGAGACTTACTAGTTGATACTCAAACTTAGTAGCGTCATACTCGGTAGCGCCAATGAGTTGACCGCCACCAGAGGTCAGTTCTTGTTGTTCTTCAGATAGATCTGTAAACAAATTAAATTCCATGGTTGACTCCTTTGTCTGACGTGAATTCAAGTTGACTAAGCTTTTATTATTGCCACTTTGATTTAGCTTGCTCAACTTGTTGCTTGATTTCTACGATATACGGTAGACAATATTTCTCGCATTAACAATTTCTGCCAACTTTATTGCCTGCTTGAGAAAATATCATTGCAGGTTTAAGGTATTAGTATTTCCGAAAAATACATTCAAAAATCTTCCTTTAGGAGGATTGTATCAAATGGCAATTTCAGCTTAGAAACTAAATGCAATTAAAGTTTGTAGTCAATACTTTCCTGATTGTACAGTGCTGAAGGTAGTATTTAAAAACCTAACCTATACACTATTACACAGCAAAAATTTTTCCACACCCATAAAGCAAAGACGCCGAGAAAAATTATGTTCTGGCGTCTGGAGATAAAACCTAATTCACACTATCTACTTGGATGAGCTGTTATTATCTAAAAGTCGATCGCGAATGGACTTCAATTTTTGTTGGCTGTTAACAGGACTGCGTGGAAGTGGTAGTTCTGTATTGGGCCAGGTTGGTAAATCATTGCAGGGACAAAGCTCGGGTGGCATTCCTAAACTTTTTACTGGTATTGGCATACAGCAGCGCGCGCAGGTGTGCATTTCCCAGGCGGGTGTTAATAATTCGGCTATGGTTTCTTGGGTACCTTCTAAATAGCAGTTACCTGCTTGGGGTGAGGTAACTTTTTGCCAGCATTCTTCAAATTCTTCGCTGTAACGATCGCCTGCTATTACTGATTTCGGCCGCAAGGTATCTTTACCGTTACCGATAACCACCCTTTTGCCTAGTTGAAACCAATAGGCTAGATATTTTTTTACTTCTTGTCGGGATGCCATAATTCTAATTCTAAATTTTTAATTTCTAATTTGGAACTGGCAAATTTGGAATAAAAAATAAAGAATGGTTGTTGATTCACCCTTGGCGGCATTATCTTGCCTTTTGATTTCCCATCGGCAGTGGAGTACCGATAACGCGAAGATTAAGTGCGTGACCGCCGGTAACCAGATAAACAGCTTCGGCAATTACACCTAATTGGCGTACTAAACTTCCCAAGCGATCGCGGAAAGTTCGACCTTCAGGATAAGCTGGTACTACACCCCATCCTGTTTCTTCCGCTACAAAAATCATATCTGCTTTTGCCAATTTCACTGTTTCTAATAAATTGTGCACGGTGCTTTCCCAGGTTGATTCTTCCAGAGACAGTAAATTAGCTACCCAACTACCCAAAGAATCTATCAACAGACAAGTATTTGCTTTGCTTTTGGCAAGGGTAGCAGCTAATTCTACAGGTACTTCCAATGTTACCCAATCTTGGGGACGGCGTTTTTGGTGTTGTTCGATGCGTTGCAGCCACTCGCGATCGCTAGAATTGAAAGTTGCTGTTGCTACATAAATTATTGTTTTTTGTGACTGCATCGCTATTATTTCCGCCCATTCACTTTTACCAGAACGTGCAGGACCCGTAACTAGAATAACTTTACTCAATGGGATTTCCTTAGTATCTTTTAATTAACTAGGGTTGCAATTTGTCATTCAGAATCTTTCCATTTCACTGATGGGATTTTTGACAGCAAACAAATATAACTAGATACAATTAATACTCAACCATAGTTGAGGAACTGACAAATTTAGTCAAAAATCCAAAACATCTGATTCAGCACTATTAAACACCAAAACTTACAACCTAGGCTAGAGATTTTTATGAAAGCAAGTTTGAAGCGTATTGAAGCAACTCTGCACGACCTGGACAATCGCCACACCACTGAGTCAGGAAATACGGCCAAGCGACCTTTATCTTTTCGGATCAGTGTTGGAACTGCACAACAACCAGCAAAAGAAAATCCACCCCACCATCAGCTTCAACAGCAATCTCCCCAAGAAAATTCTCAGTTTTGCCAAACTCCAGTACAAACTTTTTCAGGTGGCCAAATGCCAGTCCTACCTAAATTTAAAACTCCCAGCTTCAGTAATCATCGCCATGCAGCCAATCCGGCCTTGGCTGCGAATCTGTTGCAAGAAATACAGGAAATTGTCGCTCGCTGGCAAGCAGAGTTACAGACAATTGTGCGGCAAATACAAGATGTTTATTTGGAAGGACCAATTATCAACGGTTGGTTAGAGTCCCGCACTCCTGAAGGGAAAAAAGTACAAACTGCTACCTTCCGCCATGCGGAAGTTGACCGTCTTATGGATTATGTAGAGGAAATTTGTGCTCAACAAAAAAAAGTATCTTCTCAATCGCCCCGCACCAGCTACCATTTGTGTGGTTTAGATGCTTCTGGTACCCTGTGGTCCTGTCCTTGTCCTCCAGAACAAGTTGCCAGTGTTAGCATGGCAATTGCTAGGTATCATAAATTGCGCCAACTTTTAGGACGCAAACAAAACATAGAAGCTCGGCTGACAAAGCTTGCAGAAAGTCTTGTGGTTGTACGCAGCAGTATTTCAGACCAGTAAACCCAAGGAATATCTCCGAAGAAATTCGGTTGGTAATGTCGAGTTTTTGGTATAGATTATTGCCAAAAGTAGTGGATTTTGTCATTAGTTGGCAACAAACTCAACCGTTTTCTTGTTCGTAAGAATTGCTGAAAAAGAGTAACTAGCTAAAACAACAAATGACAATTTCTACCCACTCGTGACGATCGCTTGTTGTCTATGCCAGAAACGACAATTTCTGCCATTATCTGTACTCACAATCGAGATAGCTATTTAGGTACAGCTATAGATAGTCTTTTGTACCAAGAATTTGCCATGGACTTTGATGTGATAGTTGTAGATAATGGTTCGAGCGATCGCACTCGTTCGGTTGTAGAACAAAGAGCCAACCATCCTCGCCTTAGATACGTATTCGAACCGACTATCGGCCTATCCGTAGCTCGCAATACCGGTGCTCGTGTTGCCAAAGGCGAGATTTTAGCATACCTTGATGATGATGCCATAGCTTGCAAATCCTGGCTGCAAACGCTGTACCTTGCCTATCAAAATCATCCCAAACTAGCGATCGCTGGCGGGAAAGTGAGCTTGTTATGGCCCGAACACACCCAACCACCACCTTGGTTATCCCCGGGTTTAGCAGTTAATCTGGGTGCTTATGATTTGGGTGACACTATCGTCTACATAGACAAGCCAAGTTTAACTCCCAGAGGCTTAAACTATTCTCTCAGACGCAGCTTTCTAGAAGAAATTGGCGGTTTTCATCCTTATTTAGGTCGCATCGGCACAAAACTATTATCCAACGAAGAACTGCACATTACTGAAATCGCTCTGCAAAAAGGTTGGCAAGTTGCCTACCTTCCCTCTGCCCACGTGTTTCATCATGTTGCTCCCGAACGTCTCAAACCCTCTTGGTTTTTAAATCGGGGTTGGTGGCAAGGAATTAGCGAGTGTTATCGGGAAAAAATCGCTGGCTCTACAACTACTGTAGAACAATTGCGTCGTGGTAGCGAACGATTTTTGCGTGGTTTATATCAAGCTTTACAACATATTTCCGATCCTGCAGAGCGATTTGACAAACTCGTATACGCCTACGGTCAAATAGGGTATTTAAATGCTGCTATTCAGGGTTTGAAAATAACAAGATAACTATCAAAGTTATGATATTATGTCACTATCTAAAATACCAGTTTCTGTCTTAGTTCCGGCTAAAAACGAAGAAGCAAACTTACCCGATTGTCTAGCCAGTTTGCACAGTGCTGACGAAATATTTGTCGTAGATTCCCAAAGCACCGATAAAAGCGTAGAAATTGCCCTCACTTACGGCGCTAAAGTTGTACAATTTTATTTTAACGGACACTGGCCCAAAAAGAAAAATTGGTCGTTAGAAAATCTACCCTTCCAAAATGAATGGGTATTAATTGTTGATTGCGACGAACGCATTAGCCCCCAACTGTGGGAAGAAATTGCTCAGGCAATTCAAAATCCAGAATACAATGGTTACTATCTCAACCGTCGTGTATTTTTCTTAGGGAAATGGATTCGCCACGGTGGTAAGTATCCTGACTGGAATTTGCGTTTATTTAAGCATAAAAAAGGTCGTTACGAAAACCTCAAGACAGAAGATATCCCTAACACCGGCGATAACGAAGTTCACGAACACGTAGTTTTAGAGGGAAAGGTAGGGTATTTAAAAAACGACATCATCCACCAAGACTTCCGCGATCTTTATCACTGGCTGGAAAGACACAACCGTTATTCTAACTGGGAAGCGCGCGTGTACTTAAATCTACTTACAAATCAAGATGATGGCGGTACCATCGGCGCTAATTTGTTTGGAGATGCAGTGCAACGCAAGCGCTTTTTCAAAAAAATTTGGGTGCGATTGCCATTTAAACCATTTTTGCGATTCGTACTATTCTACATAATCCAAGGTGGTTTTTTAGATGGCAGAGCAGGTTATATATATGCAAGACTTTTAAGTCAATACGAATATCAAATTGGTGTCAAACTTTACGAATTACGTCAGTGCGGCGGTAAGCTCAATCCCAAATCAACCTTAAGTGTGAGTTAAAACAGGGGAAACACCAGGGAAACAGTAATGACTAGCGAACAACCTTTGATAGATTTACGCAAATATGACCAATCCTGGTTTGACCGGGGCCGTCCGGGCTGGTATATTTTGTTGTGGTGGTTTGTGCAGGCGATCGCCTTTCCTCTGACTCTTCATCCTTTCAATAATTTGCGCTGTACCTTACTGCGCTTATTTGGTGCTCGTATCGGCAAAGGAGTTATCATTAGACCTACTGCTCGTTTTACCTATCCCTGGAAAATTACCATCGGCGACTACAGTTGGATAGGAGATGATGTGGTACTGTACAGTCTGGACGAAATCTATATAGGACAACACTGCGTGATTTCCCAAAAAAGTTATTTATGTACTGGTAGTCACGACCTCTACGATCCAGCTTTCGGTTTGACAACAGCAAGCATCCATATCGATAACGGAGTGTGGATTGCAGCAGATTGCTTCATTGCACCAGGAGTGAAAATTGGAGCAAATGCTGTTATTGGTGCACGCAGCAGTGTTTTTAATGATATACCCTCCGGACAAATTTGTTGGGGAACGCCGTGTCGACCCTTGAATAAATCCAGAGAAATTGAACGCAATAGATGATAGCTAGCTCTTAAGTACACTCCAGAACTTTTGTTCCTACTGAGAAAAATAACCGTATATTTACTGTTTTCACAAGCTCGCGGTTCTTATAAAAAGAAGAACATAATACAGTAAGAGCGTTAGCCTGATCGAAAAGGAGGGTGTTTGCACTCCCTCCTAATTCCTTTTATAGCAGCAGAGAGAATTTTTGAAAGGTTTACTCGAAAAGAGAATATCAAAAACCGTAGTTGAGGATGTTTGCAGCAGATTCAAAATCTGCAATTTAGGACTCGTCAAGGTGAAAAATTGCAGTCCATAATATACAAGCTCAATCACAGTTTTTGACGGTCAAAATTACTACGCTTTTGGTAGCGTCGATTGTAGCGACGGTCGTTGGTGTAAGCGCTCAAACCACCTAGTTAACTTTGGGTATCGTAACTGCCAATTCTTGCCAAATCTGAAAGTGTAGTATCCTAATCCTGAGACTGCTGCTACATCCACTGCCGTAAACTGGTCATTAAGAAGATAGCTGCTAAAGTCCAATTTATTTTCCAAGACAAAAAGCAATCGGTCAATTTCTTGTTGGTAGTAAGCTTGTAGTTGCTCGTCTGCTTTGGGAGCTTTACCAGTCTCGTACCACAATGCAACCACCCGGTCGATCAGGGAATCCGCTAATTCCTCTCCTTGGCGACAGCGCAGCTTTTCGAGGCGATCGCGGGGATAAAAAGGTGGGTGTGGGTAGGTTTCGTCCAGATATTCGACAATCAGTGTGGAATCCCAAAATGTCAGTCCGTTTTCGTCTACCAAGACGGGAATTTTGCCAATGGGATTTAGACTTAAAAATTCTGGCGATTTTCGCTTGATATCCGTTTCTACTAACTCGCAGGGAAGTTGTTTTTCTGCCAAAACAATACGAACCTTGCGGGCGTAGGGCGAGCGCTGGGTATAGTATAGTTTTCTTGTCATAGTTACTATTAGTTTGCGCTGCTAGGGCGATCGCATCACCACACGATCAATTTACTACTGAATGCGCGCATTTAGATCGCACTTATTCCAGCAACGCTATTCCCTAGCGCTCCTTTACTTGTAAAAAACAACTTGTGCGTGGAGGAAATCCACGCCATGCTTTATTATGTGTGACTTGATTGCAAATTTAGTCAGCTAGCTGCAGGTTCTAACAATTTAATGTTAGAGAAAATAAATTCTTGAATTGATAATTTTCCTTGGGTTTCCGTGCGAATTACCCGTCTTTTGAGAATATAATAGCCACCTACTTTTTCGTACTCATCTAAGAATTCACTTCTACCGCCTTTTTGCTCGCCAGTTTTGGGATCCTGATATACGGAGTCGTAGGTGTGAGAAAGATATCCTTCCTCCGTATCATGGGTAGTAAAGGTATTAATGGTGACAACAACACCGTGAATGTGGCGATGAACCAAGCTGACTATATTATTGCGAACTTTGTATTTATCGCCTTCAGACTTACCGCCAACAATAATTTCCACTGCACCTGTCTCGTCAGTAGTACCATAACTAAACGTATTGGCACCATGAGTTTCTTCAAAGCTGCGACGAATGCGATGAATGGCTATTTCCCAAGCTTGGTTGTGAATCGCTTGCTTTGCCTGTTCATCTTCTACCTCAAAAACTTCTGCTTTGAGATCGGCATTAATGCGTAGTTTACCTGTAAATACTTTTTCGTTAAGTTTGTAGGTGACATCTGCAGTATAGCCAGGAAAATTACGATCCCAAGTGTAACGGTTCTCGTAAGCAGCCCGGAAAAGTTCTTGGGCAGAAACTTGTGTTGCAGTCACGCTTTTCTCCTAAATATTTGTCAATTATGCTATCTTTCTAGATTTATTGCTATTAGTTAGCATAGAGGTAATTGTGAAGTTCTGCCTAGTCCCCAATCGGGTACACCTTTGAGTGCGCTGTATGAGTCGTTCTCTTCATGCTTTGTTTGATGCGATCGCCAATGCCCAAAACGAGCAACAACTGTACCTAGCTCTCACAAATACAGTGGGCGAACATTTTGGCGTGGAACGTTGGGGTTTGTATTTGCTAGAAGACTTGCCAACAAGGGATATTAGCGTGCAAACCATTCCTCAAGTTTGTCTGCAAGGTAACCCCGTGGGGCGCTACGTGGTAGAACGCCACGCTCCCGCTCACGAACAATTGATACTCGCTCCTGAAGACTGGAAAGAAATTTGTCCGCGCCACGATCACGCTCACGTAATGAGCGGTCCTGTAATCTGCAACGGTCGTGTGGTGGGAACGCTAAATCTAGCCCGTGCTTGCGGTAGTCCTGCTTTTGATGCTAACGATCTGGCAGATCTGAGCGCTTTATGCTTGCATTTATCTGCAAAAATTGCTACCTTAAGAGCAAAACCAAAAACATTTCACTCTCCGTTAGTTAGCCGCCTAACTCCACGAGAGTTAGAAATAGCTGAATTGGTAGCGCAAGGGTTAACCAACCCAGAGATAGGAAAAAAACTTTTCATTACTCAAAATTCCGTCAAGCAAGCTTTAAAACGGATGTTTCGCAAATTAGAAGTTTCCACCCGTGCTGAGATGGTAGCAAAACTGCAACAAAAAGTAGCTTGAGAAGCCACAGGCCAAATCTACTGGCGATTCTATTAACAGGAGTTGAGAACAGAATTTGCACTCGGCATGAGAAAGATTTGAAGCATTAGTCTTCAGGATTTGCAATTCCACCATCCTGGGTTGGCTGAGTTTGGTCAGTGATAGCATCCGTTGTCGAGCAGCGCAAAAGTGGTTTGCTACCAACAACAACAAACTCCGTTTCTCTGGAAGACTTGTGATTCTCCCATCGATCCAAAACATCTTTGATCAAAACTTCTTGGACCCAAATTTTGGCTACAACTGTCAACGGTAGCGCTAGTAATAAACCTAAAGGACCAAAAAAAGTGAGGAAAAATAGTTGGGAAATTAACGTAATTGCTGGTAGCAGGGACACTTGATGTGCCATAACAATTGGTGTGAGGAAATTACCCTCTGTTTGTTGGATGATAAAGTAAAGACCCAAAACAGCCAGGGATTTCCAAGGAGTATCCAAAAGCGCGATCGCCATGGCTGGAACTACACTAACGGTAGGTCCGAGATTGGGTATTAAATTCATAAATCCCGCCAGGACTCCCAACGCCAAAGCTGAAGGTATCCGCAGCACGAATAAGCCGATCGTACTCATGGTTCCTACAAAAGTCATAGCGATCGCAGCACCTATGACCCATCCTTCCAAGGAAACTTCACACAGATCTAAAATTCCATCTACCCTGCGTCGGTAAAACGAAGGAAACAAGCGTATGAATAACTTGCGGTAGGCGATGGGATTGGCTAAAAACATTCCCGTCAGCACCAATACCAGTAAAATTTTCAAAATAATTTCTAATGAGCTAGAAACAATAGCAAAAGAACTTCCTAATAAACGATTGATTAAAGGTTGTGCTTGTTTGCTCAAACTATTTATATCGGGAATGTAGGGAGCAAGTTGACCGGGAATGCGAGTTTCTAGCTGATCTAGCCAGCTATTTAAAAGTTGAAAACCTTTGGGAACTCGATAAGTTAATTCGTGGAATTGCTGCACAAACGGCGGTACAATCAAGCAAAAAAAACCCGCGATCGCAGCGAGAAAAATACCTACAGATAAAGATACGGCAAATCCTCTACTCATTCCCGAGCGTTGGAAACGTCTTACCAAACGATTTAAAGTTGTAGCTAAGACAACTGCAGCAAATATCAATAACAGTACTTCACGTATTTGCCACAAAATATACAAACAGACAATTAACGCTATCAAGCCAATCCACTGACCTAGATTCACATCCTATCTCCTGGCAGTTAAAAAACTGCTTGTTGTTTGCACACCAGCTAAGTTAGCTGATTTTAGCAATTTTTCTTAGTTTTGTTTGCTCTCCATAACAAAGCGATCGCCAAGCATGCAGTCGGTGAAAATACTATAATCAAGACATTTGTCGTTGTTTGGGCAATAGGTAGGTAAGGACCCGCGTATTTAATCAAAACAGAAATAACGGCAGACAGTAAAAATACTTCCAAAACAAATCCCAGTTGGCTTTTCATCACAGTACGGCAATTCCCATTTTTGTGGAGGGTATCTACGAAAGCAAATTGTAACGCCCAATCTTTACAATAAACTCAAGCAGAACTAAAAACACAACCGGTTCCTCAACTCAATTGGGAATCTAAGCTTCTATTAGCGTCCTGCTCGTACACCGCCATGATCTATTTACCAGTCTCGCTGCTGCTATTTATCCTGCTACTGCTGCTTATACCCTTTTTGTGGTTGAGCGTAGCAGTAGATATAGTAGAAATAGCAGTAGCCAAGTTGGGCTTTTCTCCCAACGTCGCCCTTATACTACTGACATTAGTAATTTTAGGCAGCACTATCAATATTCCCATCTACCGTACTCAATCCACCGTTGCCGTTGCAGATGACTTTATCGATCTATGGCTGAGAGAATTTTGGGGAATTCCGCTGCGAAAAGTCCAGCACTCTACCGTAATTGCTCTCAACGTTGGCGGTGGTTTAATTCCTGTGGTATTGGCGCTGTATCAATTTACTCAAGGAAATGCCGTTGCAATTTTATTAGTTACTGCCATTGTTACAGTTGTTAGCTACTATGCATCGCGAGTAGTACCGGGAATAGGTATTCAAATGAATCCCTTGCTTGCACCCTTAACAGCTGCGCTATCTGCAACTTTATTGGCGCCGTCCCATGCTGCTCCAGTTGCCTTTGCTGGCGGTATTCTTGGAACTTTAATCGGTGCAGACTTGTTACACCTTAAGGATATTCAAGCCAAAAGTTCAGGAGTCTTGAGTATCGGAGGTGCTGGCGTATTTGACGGTATTGCTTTGTGTGGTTTATTTGCACTGTTATTAAGTTGATAGTGGTTAGGAGGAAATAACTAACTACTAACCAAAAATAAAAACTTCTGCCTTGGAGACGAAATTAAAAATGCCTGTAGAAACTAATAACAAAAATCAATTCAAACCACCAAAACTACGCCAGTTTGGCGGTAGCTTGCTAATTTTTTTCACTTTGCTTTTACTGCTTAACTTTATTGTTCCCAGCTTTTTGGGACCAAGATTGCCACAAGTTCCCTACAGCGACTTTATCGCCCAAGTGCAAGCAGGTAAAGTTGATCGCGCCATTGTGGGAAGCGATCGCATCGAATACACCGTTAAAACCCAAACCCCCGACGGTCAAACTATAGAACAGATTTTCCAGACGACACCAGTAGCAGTGGATCTGGATTTACCCAAAATCCTGCGCGAGCACAATGTGAAATTTGCTGCACCACCACCAAACCAAAACGGTTGGATCGGTACTCTGCTAAGCTGGGTTGTACCGCCTTTGATCTTCTTTGGGATTTGGGGATTTTTACTCAACCGGGGTGGTGGTGGCCCTGCAGCATTAACTGTGGGCAAAAGTAAAGCTCGCATCTACTCGGAAGGTAGTACTGGTGTCAAATTTAGTGACGTAGCTGGTGTCGATGAAGCAAAAGCAGAGCTGGAAGAAATTGTCGACTTTCTCAAAAATGCTCCTAAATACACTCGTTTAGGCGCCAAAATTCCCAAAGGAGTGTTGCTGGTAGGTCCTCCGGGAACAGGTAAAACCTTACTAGCAAAAGCGATCGCTGGCGAAGCTGGCGTTCCCTTCTTCAGCATCTCCGGTTCGGAATTTATCGAATTATTTGTAGGTGTAGGCGCTGCACGCGTTCGTGACTTGTTTGAACAAGCCAAACAACAAGCTCCCTGTATCGTCTTTATTGACGAATTAGATGCGTTGGGTAAATCTCGCGGCGGTCCGGGACCAATCATAGGGGGTAATGACGAACGAGAACAAACCCTCAACCAATTACTGACGGAAATGGATGGGTTTGATGCCAATACGGGTGTAATTATCATTGCAGCCACTAACCGTCCAGAAATTCTAGACCCAGCATTACGCCGTCCTGGACGCTTTGACCGTCAAGTTGTGGTGGATCGTCCCGATAAATCCGGTAGAGAAGCAATTCTCAAAGTTCACGCCCGCAACGTTAAACTCGCAGAAGATGTTGATTTGGGGGTAATAGCCGCTCGTACACCCGGTTTTGCTGGCGCCGATTTAGCTAACCTGGTCAACGAAGCTGCACTGCTAGCAGCGCGACAAAACCGTCAAGCAGTAACAATGGCTGATTTTAATGAAGCCATCGAGCGCGTGGTCGCTGGTTTGGAAAAACGCTCTCGCGTGTTGAATGAAATAGAGAAAAAGACTGTCGCCTATCATGAAGTTGGTCACGCCATCGTCGGTGCTTTAATGCCTGGTGCTGGCAAAGTAGAAAAAATCTCCGTGGTTCCCAGAGGCGTGGGTGCTTTGGGTTATACCATCCAAATGCCCGAAGAAGACCGCTTTTTGATGATAGAAGACGAAATTCGCGGTCGCATTGCTACCTTGTTAGGCGGACGTTCTGCAGAAGAAATTGTTTTTGGTCGGGTTTCTACCGGTGCTAGCGACGATATCCAAAAAGCTACTGACTTAGCCGAACGCTACGTCACCCTTTACGGAATGAGCGATCGCCTCGGACCTGTAGCATTTGAGAAAATTCAACAACAATTTCTCGAAGGCTACACCAACCCGCGTCGAGCCATTAGTCCAAAAGTTGCTGAGGAAATCGACCGTGAGGTCAAGCAAATAGTTGATGATGCTCACCACATTGCCTTGACAATTCTGCACGATAACCGCGACTTGTTGGAGGAAATCGCCCAAGAACTGTTGCAAAAAGAAATCCTAGAAGGTCCCCAGTTGCGGGAAAAACTCAACCAAGCCAAAGCACCTGCTGAATTAGAAGAATGGTTGCGCACGGGAAAATTATCGCCAGATAAACCTTTGATGCAGACATTGCTGGTTTAACGGTCAGTATAGATCGGTGCAACCAAACGATCGCTCTCTCTGGGCGATCGTTTTTTTACTGTTTCCAAAGATATAAAAAAATATTATTTCGTGTCAATTTTTTGTGAAACAGGCTGTATAACCTGGAAAAGCCAACCAGAATTTTCTCAGTATTAATACTGAGTTGACAAAAAGTCGGGAAATTCACTTTCCCCCTACACAAAAATCAGAAACAGGAGTATTTTTTGTGATGAAGTTAGCGAACAAGACCAGCGCTGTTGTCAAAAATTTCTCTATTCTAGCTGCAACAGCAACAGCCCTAACTCTAGGAGCACTCCACCGCGCCCAAGCTGCAGCGGTCACCTTTGAAGGCAATCTTTCTTTCGGTAGTACCCGAACTGGCATAGTTCCAGGAGGAGACAATACGGGAAACCCCTCTGCCTGGAGATTCTGGAGTTTTTCAGGTCAAGCAGGCGATCGCGCCACGGTTACGCTCAGAAGAACCGTAGACGCCCTCGACCCAGTTTTTGGTGTATGGTTTGGAACTGAAACAGATACCGATAACTACACTGACATCTTTTCAGATGGCGCTACCACTCCCCTAGTTGCCTATGGAGATGACGAACTACCACCAGCCACGCCAAACGGATTGTGGGGCGACTCCCAAGCAACCTTTACTCTACCAAATTCCGGTCTTTACACTATTGCTGTTGCTTCCTACGCATCGGAATCTACAGGCGACGAGCCCCTCGGATACAAGATATCTCTCCAAAACAGCGAAAACGTACCCGAACCTCTCACCATAGCAGGTACCTTGCTAGCTGGCGGTATTGGTGTTGTCCTCAAAAAGAAAAAATCCCAAACAACTGCAAATCCAGAAGGCTAACGCAAAAGGTCAAACACGATTGCACTTAGCTCACTAGCTACCTGCAGAAAGCTCCTAAAAAAGGGATGGCTCCTAACTATTTCCATCAAAACTGGAGCAAATTCTGGGAGTGTCCCTTATGCTTTCTGCTATCTGCATTCTTCCATTCCACTGCGCTGCCAAATTTTAATCGTCTTATCCAAACTTCCGCTCACCAACATTTCCCCACAAGCAGTAAACGCTACAGCCGTTACCGTATGCGCGTGACCCGTGAACGTACCTAGAAGTTCACCAGTGGGAAGATACCACAACTTAATAGTTTTATCTGCACTACCGCTAGCAATTGTTTGTCCGTCAGGACTGAGGGTAATAGCACATACTTCACCCCTATGTCCTTCTAAAGTACTTTGACCATCTGGACTGAAGGCTAAAGCATTAATTTCATCTACCAAACCCGACAGCATCCAAGGATGTTCTGATAATGTGCATATCAACTCTCCTTTATGTAAATCCCATAGCTTTGTTTCTCCACGACTACCGCTTGCTAGCAAAGCTGAGGTTCGACCGTTGCGATTTTCCAGACAAAAGGCCAGACAGTTAATTCCTTTTGTGTGTCCTTTCAAAGTTTGCCAGCACTCCCAGTCTCCTATTATCTTTTTGAGGGGATGCTCCGGCGGTACGGTTTGAGTATTTTCTGCTACTGTAACTTCGTCCCAAGGTGGTTGATTGCCCTTGGTAATTGCTGTTTCTAAATACCAGCTTAATCCTCCTGCATACAATAACTGACTAGGAGTAACGTCAATTTTTGGCTCACCCAATTCCATTTGATTTGGAGTTAGAAAACCGGCTACTATAGCTTGTTTTTCATAACCTCTTTTGCCATTAATCGGATACAACAAACATAAAAATATAAATAATTGATAAATTTTGCCATCTTCTGGAGTCACGGACCATTTAATTTTGTCTTTTTTGAGACTGTTAAAACTCTCTTTATCCGCTACGCAAACAAGAATTTTAACTTGGGGATACTCTGGTAAAAAGTAAGAAAATTTACTTTCACCTTGCAAATTGCCTTCATCATCTAAAAGCATATTTTTTACTGGGTCTTGTGGCAATTTTTTGATAATTTTGCCCAGAAGTTGAGCAATAACTTGTTCAACAATCTGCTCTCGCAAAATATAATTCTGTGCTTGCTGCTGGAAGTAAGTTGGAAAAGGTACAGACCACTCAGGAAATTCAGGATAATCGGGTGGTGTAGGAGGCGGATTTTTAGCTAAAATCTCTCCTTGGCGACAAGCAGTTGCTAACAGTTTTTCCAACGCTTCACCCCAAAAATTGATGATTTCAGCGTGACATCCTTTAGCCTGACTTTCTAACAAGGAAACCTCAGGCGTTCTTGTTTTTTTCAGCCGTAGAAGGAAATCAGCTTGCTGAGTTTTGAGTAAGCTTGTCCAATCCATTGAAAACCTCGCAACGGTACTGCGACTCGATCGTAGAGGCGATCGCTTGTGGCCCGGTCAAAAAGTGTTAGACTGTCATGAATTTGAGCTAAGAGTACATCAAGTACGTTCTTGCGGGACGCCATAGCATACTTAAATTAGCTATACCAAAGTCACCGCTCAAGTTTATTAACCTGAGTTAATAAGCACTAAGTAATGTTAGCAGCTAAATAACGTGTTCTTGATCCCAAGTCGCAAGAACAAGACGCGAGTTTTCCAACGCAGGATTTGCACAAAGCAGCATGAAGATGATGGCAGTTCATTTTATTGAACTTCAGTAAAAAAAATACTGTCTCTGAAAAAGCAGTTCTTCCCGAAAAACAAAGAGAGTGAAATAAACGGTACGCTTTTGGAAAGCTACAAAACCAACTTATAGCTGACTGGGTTTTCTCGTTTTGGAGTTGAATGTTTCTAATTTCTGCGGTGGTGGACTTGAGCAGTATATGCCATTAATTTGTAGAAGAAACCGTCAATTTTTGGTTCGGTTAAGCTCACTGGTTGAAACTCAAGAAATTGGTAGATTTTGTAATGATAGTCTTGCAAAAATTTGCTTGTGGTACCGTGAACAATATATTTAGTCACAGCAGCAACAGCCCTGATTCTTTTGGTAACGAAGTTTTAAGCAACAACTTGCTTTGGCAATACGTTAAATCCATGAGTCCGGAAACAGTTGCTCAACTGTCAAAGCCGACTTCTAAGGAAGTATTGCAAGCAATTGAACAGACAATTGTTAGTATGTTGGGAGGCTTGCCTTCCGAAAGCTTTAATGTGCTAATTACTACTAGCAGGGACAATTTGGGAAGACTGTTAGCCTCGGCAATGATGAACGGTTACCTACTGCGCAATATCGAGCAGCGCATGGAGTTGGAAAAGTCTTTGCAACTATTGGAAACGGATTCCTCAGACTGAGAAGGCAAAAAATTACGGAAGTTTTTGACTGGGATTGCCTACAATAAAAAAGGTGGGTATTGCCTGCTCGATCGCAAGTTGGTATCTTGGTGCAGATACTAGTATCCTCTTTACACAGCAAATGAATTCCTTTAGAAACCAAGTTTATTCCGTAATTTGGCACGATAATGCCGTTTTACTGCTCGACCAAACCCGCATACCAAATGAGTATACGTTTGTAGAGATCAGTCGCAGCGAAGACATGGCAGTGGCAATTAAAACAATGATTGTTCGAGGTGCTCCAGCTATTGGCGTTGCTGCTGCCTATGGAATTTATCTTGGAGCGAGGGAAATTAGCACAGATAACCGTGATGAATTTCTCAGCCATTTGGAGAAAGTAGCGCAGATGCTACGCTCTACTCGCCCGACAGCAGTAAACTTGTTTTGGGCAATATCACGGATGATGAAAGTAGCCTACGAGACTTTGGGTACGGTAGAGGAAATCAGAACGGCTCTTTTTCAAACTGCTCAAGCAATTAATGCAGAAGATTTACAAACTTGTCAAGCAATAGGCGATCGCGGTTTAAAGGCACTGCCTTCCCATCCAGAAAAACTGACGCTGCTTACCCACTGTAATGCCGGAGCACTGGCAACAGCAGGTTACGGCACCGCTTTGGGTGTGGTGCGTTCCGCTTGGCAACACGGACGATTGGCAAGATTGTTTGCAGACGAAACTCGCCCCAGACTGCAAGGTGCAAGACTTACTGCTTGGGAATGCGTGCAAGAAGGCATTCCTGTAACTGTAATTACTGATAGTATGGCAGCCCATTGCATGAAGCAGGGTTTGATCCACGCAGTTGTTGTGGGTGCCGACAGAATTGCTGCCAATGGAGATACAGCAAATAAAATAGGTACGTATAGTTTAGCACTAGTGTCTAAGGCACACAACATTCCTTTTTTTGTAGCCGCACCCCTGTCTACAATTGATTTCTCTTTGGCTGACGGCAGTCAAATTCCCATAGAAGAACGGGATCCTGCTGAGATATACCAAATTGGCGATACTATCTTGACACCAGCAGGTGCAGAATTTTACAATCCGGCTTTTGATATTACTCCAGCAGAATTAATTACGGCGATTATTACAGAAAAAGGTGTATTTACTCCTGGGGAATTGAAGCACCTACAAGAAAAACAAACGGTGTGAGCAGAAAAATTGGGCTCGGTAAGGTGCTTGCTAACTTCAGTATCTACGGTAGGTGCGATCGCGTTATACAATACAAATGTGCAAAAGAGGAAAAAAACTTATCGCCAGCTTTGTGTGCCGCCAATTACGGTAACAAGAGGAGACGATGACCCACAACGGACGACCAGACAAACTTGACCGAATTGAGCGGATGCTGCAAATGCACGCGGAAATACTAAATCAGCTGTCTCCACTACTAACTCAGGTTGCGCAGATAGCCACCAGTACCGTTGAAAGTGTCAGCCGACATGACGAAATACTTTCTCGCCTTGCAGAACAATCTCTTTACAACGCCACTGCGGTTCACAAACTACAGCAATGTCTGGAGCAACTGACAGAAATTGTTAAAACTTCTACTACTCAAAGCGTGCAGATTGCCAACGAAAACAATCAATACCTTCACCACAACTGGGATCGTTTGAGCGACCGAAGTAGTAATTTTCAAGCTCGAGAATAATCCGCCACACTTTCTGTGATTCGTGATTATCTACGGTACACTTTGCGAAAGTCCTGCACTGAAACATCATCCACAAACGAGTCAGTGTAGTGACAACTAGCATAGGTATAATCAACGCCAGTTTTGGAAAATATTTTCCACCACTGCCAAAGCTTTTCTGGAACGTGCAAAGATAATCTTTTTTGTTGTTTATAACAACCAATGGTCCTCACCAAATCTAGTTGACAGCGCATTTTATGGTGCACAAGCTTTTCTAGTTTTGGATCTTTTACCCAATCTGTTAGTAATTGATAGACATTTTCATGACAGTGAGATAACCGTAAAGGAATATCCGCCAGATAATATAAAAATGTTGATGGTAAAGGACTTTAGCTGTGCACGGTAAAAATGACGCCAACATCGAACTTTAAGCTCAGCCATTTGATAATTGGTATTGGAGATGAGTGAACAAAGGCTGAATTGGCTATTTATTTACTTATTAACCCTTGATGCTTTTTTTGCTGAGGATTGTTGTCCCTCTTCTGCAGTGAATCGCCTTTCTATCCACTGAAATACTCTCAGTTACTGATTAGATAAAATTCACCTGCTGAGTGGTTTCGATCCCCGTCGTTTTGATGATGCAGTACAGACACGTTTAGCTTTGCTGTTAAGAAAATGCTGCTTGCAACTGGCTAATTAGCTTGGTGGTGGATATAGTCTATTACCGGTGTTTTTATCAAACACAAATAATTTACTTAAATCTAATCCCAGCAACAGGCGATCGCCTGGGTAGGGAAGCACGCCTGCATTTGTTTGTAAATTTACCGTAATTCCAGAATCTGGCAAAGCGGCGCGAATCAAAGTTTCCTTTCCCAGGGGTTCCACCACTTTCACTTCCACTACCAGCTGTGCTGTTTCTTGTGTTTGCGTGCTTTGGGTTATTTGTGGTTCGCCAGCTATGTAAATGTGTTCCGGACGGATACCCAAATCCACTGCTTGTCCTTCTCGTGCTTGCAATTTATATTTTATGCTTGCGGTGGCTGGTATAATTTGACCGGTGACATCAAAGCCTGCGGCAGTGTATCTGGCTGGTAAGACATTCATGGGTGGACTACCGAGAAAAGTAGCTACCATACGGTTAGCAGGCTTGGCGTAAATGCTTAGCGGTTCGCCAATTTGTTGAATGCGTCCTTTTTCCAGGACTACAATTTTATCAGCCAAAGTCATGGCTTCTACTTGGTCGTGGGTGACGTAGATGGTGGTAATACTAAGATTGTGATGTAGTTGTTTGAGTTCAGCTCGCGTGTCGTCTCGCAATTGAGCGTCTAAGTTGGACAAAGGTTCGTCGAGGAGAAAAACTTGTGGTTGTCGGGCGATCGCTCTTCCCAATGCTACTCGTTGTTGCTGTCCGCCGGAAAGCTGTTTTGGTTTGCGTTCTAACAGGTGTTCGATTGAAAGCGATCGCGCTACAGTTAAAATTCGTTCTTTAATAATTTTGGGATCGACTTTGCGCATTCGTAACCCAAAGGCGATATTTTCTGCTACCGTCATGTGGGGATACAAAGCGTAATTTTGAAATACCATAGCTACGTCTCGTTTTCTGGCCGGGACATCGTTCATCAACTCATTCCCTATGTAGATCTGACCGGAAGTTGCAGTTTCTAAACCAGCTATGGTGCGCAAGATTGTGGACTTACCGCATCCAGACGGTCCTACCAATACCCAAAATTCACCGTCGGGGATCTCAAAGCTAATATCTTCTATGGCGGTAACATTATGAAATTTGCGCTTGATATTTTCTAAACGAACGCTAGCCATTGTTCGATGTGGAAGTTGTGATTTGAGATGGGTGAGAGCGATCGCGTTTTTTCCCTGTGGAATTCTTCTGCATTCTCAAGTAATTCACCCGGCAATTTTTTACTAATATACCAGTAAAAACAAAATCCTAACTACTGTTTCATTTTGTTGAGTAGCGGTGAAAATAGGTTGGGGTTGATAGCTTTGCATTCTTTGGTTTTTCCCAACTGGATTTGATGGTGTAGAATTTGGCATTTAGGATTTGTAATTACCTGGATTGATATTTGTTTGAAAATTCTGAGAGATTCTTGTTTGGGGCTTGTTGCTTGTTATTTTGACCAAGCTGGATGAGCGAATAAAGAGGCTATTACTCGCACGCCTCGCAATTGATTGGAAAGGGGTAAGTGTCCTTTGGGAGCAGTTAAATCCCAGATAAATTCATGGGGATAGCGTGTCCAATTGTAGCCTTTTTTCCAACCGATTTTTATCCATAGATTTTCCCAATTTTTACCTAAAGCTAACCAAATTTCTCGTTGTACCGAAAAGCCAAATTTGCCTTCGGAGTGGAGCAACCACAGGTTGTTTATAGTCTGTAAATCCGTAATGGGGAAGTTATCTACTTCAGTGAAATACAGCCATTTGCGTTTGACTGCGTTAGCACCTGCAAGTTCGCACATTTTTTGTAAAGTCATGCGATCGGCCCCTTGAAAATCTTGAGTGACGAGTAACTTTTGCAAGGGACTGTAATCAATACCGCATTCTGATTTCAGAGGTACGACGCCTTCAGGAAAATGGATTTGCAAGAATTCTCGAACTTGAGGTGAATCAGAATTGTACAAAATTTGGTATGCTTTGCCATCAATCCAAGTTGGAGTACAGTTGCGACGTTGTAGCAAAAATTCCATGAGAATATCTAATCCTTTACTTTCCAATGCAGCTAGCTGCGGGATCAACTGTTGTTGGACTTGGGTTGACCCAGCCATTAACTGACGGCGCAGGGATTCGATGTCAAAAGAAGAGCCTGATACAATCATTGGTTCTGTCATGCCATTACTTTTGCAAATGCGAGCGGTGAACAACTATTTACGGACAATGCTGATAGCGTAGAGTAGTTTACAGGAAATTGCCCGCAAAACCTACCCTTTTATATTTATGCTTTCACCGATGGAAATGGGGCGATCGCTTTTAGCGTCTGTGGAGTTAAAAAACTCTGGCATTTTCTGTGTCTTACTTTTGGCTGTGGTTTAGCGCTAGCTAGTAGCAGTATTCTCCCATGCGGAACTGTTGCTTGTTGTTTGTGACTGTAATCTTGTTGTATATAGTTCTTCATCGCTGGTGTTTGCTGTCTGTTTTCAGAGTATACCAATTGCACTTCCAAGCGATAATATAGCATCCAGAGACTCTGCTAACTCCTGAACAAAAACTCTGTCTTCTAACCTTTATTAAAACAGGACAGGACAAAATTTGTTAGCCTTCCAAGCAAGACGGCTAGTTGGTTAGTAGTTGCAAGCTGGAGGTAATAGGAGTTATTTGTGCTACTAACCGCCATTAACTTATATTGTCGCTGCGTTACGATCAGGAGTGTGCAAATGTACGAAAAAATCACCCCCCCCTCCACTGGAGCAAAAATCACTTTTCAAAACGGTGAACCAGTTGTTCCCGACAATCCGATTATTCCCTTTATTCGCGGCGACGGTACAGGTATAGATATCTGGCCTGCTACGCAAAGAGTGCTCGATGCTGCTGTGGAAACAGCATACGGGGGTAAGCGAAAAATTAGCTGGTTCAAGGTTTACGCTGGAGACGAAGCCTGCGAAGTATACGGTACGTATCAGTATTTACCCGAGGATACCCTGACAGCGATTAAAGAGTATGGTGTCGCCATCAAAGGACCCTTAACAACTCCCGTCGGTGGTGGCATTCGTTCGCTGAATGTAGCGTTGCGTCAAATTTTTGACCTTTATGCCTGCGTGCGTCCCTGTCGCTACTATGCAGGAACGCCTTCTCCCCACAAAAGTCCAGAAAAACTTGATGTGATCGTTTATCGAGAAAATACGGAAGACATTTATTTAGGAATTGAATGGCGACAAGGTAGTGAAATAGGCGATCGCCTGATTGAGTATCTCAATAAAGAACTTATTCCTGCAACGCCAGAACACGGTAAAAAGCGAATTCCCCAGGACTCTGGTATTGGTATTAAACCTATTAGCAGAACTGGTTCCCAGCGTTTGGTACGGCGCGCGATCAAACATGCTTTGCAACTACCCAAACACAAGCAGTTGGTAACTTTAGTCCACAAGGGCAACATTATGAAGTATACCGAAGGTGCTTTTCGTGATTGGGGTTACGAATTGGCAACCACCGAGTTTCGCGCTTGCTGCGTCACCGAACGGGAATCTTGGATTTTGAGCAATAAAGAAAATAAACCCGACCTCACTCCCGAAGAAAATGCCAGAGCGATCGAGCCCGGGTTTGATGCTTTCACTGAAGAGAAAAAAGCTCAAATTGTCAAGGAGGTAGAAACAGTTCTTAACTCGATTTGGTCTAGCCACGGAAATGGAAAGTGGAAAGACAAGGTAATGGTCAACGATCGCATCGCCGACAGCATTTTCCAACAAATCCAAACTAGACCGGATGAATATTCTATTTTAGCAACCATGAACTTGAATGGCGATTATCTGTCGGATGCAGCAGCTGCGATTGTGGGCGGACTGGGAATGGGACCGGGAGCAAATATCGGTGATGAATGTGCTATCTTTGAAGCAACCCACGGTACCGCACCCAAATATGCAGGACTAGATCGAGTCAACCCCGGTTCGTTAATTTTATCCGGGGTGATGATGTTAGAGTATCTCGGATGGCAACAAGCCGCAGACTTGATCAAAAAAGGTTTGGGAGATGCGATCGCCAACCGTCAAGTTACCTACGACTTAGCACGGCTAATGGAACCACCTGTTGCACCTTTAAAGTGCTCTGAATTTGCACAAGCAATTATCAAGCACTTTAGTAGTTAAAATTAAAGCCCTCAGACTAGAAGTCTGAGGTCTCCAGGAAAATTTATGGCAGAAATTTATCTGATGTTTTTGTTTACTGCATCAGCTGCTTCTTTTGCACCTTGCTTGATACTATCAATCGGATTGGGATTGCCGGTTGTTTCTTCAGCAGTCTGTTTCAGATAGCTACCACCACCTTTGGTGTTTTCCTTGATATTTTCAATTCCTCTTTGGGTGGCGCCAGCAAAATCTTCAGCAGTTTCTTGAACTTTTTCTCCTAAGTCTGCGGCTTTCTGTTGAATATTTTTACCTAATTTTCCTGCATCTGCACCAACTCGACCTACAGCTTCTGCTGGATTGCTTGTTTGCTTGGTTGCTTGCTTTTGTGCAGCATTTTCCTTGAGAAACTCAGCTTGTGTTTTTGCTTGGCTTGCTGCTTCTTTGGATCTGGGGTCTACATCAGTAAAGTTATTCATTCCCCCTTCTGGAGGATTCAGAATATTCTCACCTTTGGGAACGTACACTTCCGCATTCGGTCTCACAGCAGGTTGGGAAGACTGACGCGGCGATACAGCATTTGCACCGGTACAAGCTTGAGTAAAAAATAGTAAAATCCCCGCCATAAAAACAGTTAAAATCTGGCGCAGATTAATTTTCTGAATCCAAGCAATTACTTTGTTCATACTACAACTCCTTGCAGTTATTCAATCCGATCTAAATTTTAAGCAATACCCAACCCAAAATTTTGCTGTTCCTTGAGATTTGGAAGGGATTACAAACTCTCTTCTACTTAAGAGAGAAAATTTATTTTATCTGTGTCTGGAGTGAAATTTTTATTATTCCGGTCTGGTAGTCGCTGCGTCTGTTTTTTCTTTCAAAAATCCTGATGCTTCTTCTACTGCTTCTTTAACAGTCTCGAGTCTTGCTTTGACTCTTTCCCCAACATTGGGTTCGTACTGAATTTGTCCACCCGGTTGTTCCCTTTGAAAATCTTTTTCAGTTTTGAGTGGAAATTCTCCTTCCTTATAGACTCTTCCTTCAGGACTTTCTGCACCTGGATAAAGCAGTTCCTCGCTATTAAAGCCGCTAGCAACCAATCCTTGCAAGTTAAGTGGAACACTAGCTTGCTTTTGTCCGGATTGGGACATTTTTAGGTTTGTATACTTATCTCCACCATTTTTGTAGGGATTATTTTGACCACCAGCTTGCACTGCTGGATTATCAAGATTTGCTGCATGAGAGTAGGGACTACCACAAGAAGTGCTAACTACCAATAATAACCCAATCACAAAGGTAGTTAAAATTTGGTGCCATTGCCATTTTTTTAACAAAGTAGTTAAACTATTCACTAAGTCCTCCCTTTGATTCCAAACAATATTGGTCGCTGAGATTTACTCTTCACTCAGCTACTTTTTATTGCGGGATTTTTATCATCAATCGCCTTTTAAGCGTACGCAGTCAAAAGGTATCCTTTCCTCTAGCCGAAGTCACATTCTTTTTCATAAAAGTTTGTTCTTTTTCTCTGACTTAGGAAAGATATAAGTTTCGATAATTACAAACTTGAAAATTTCCTGCCGTATTTGATTGAGGCGACCAAGCACAATGAAAGCAAAATCTTCCTACAACACTTCTTATGAATTTCAACAAATCAATTCGAGTCAGTACTAATGGAAAGAAAGCTTAATTTCTAGTTCTGAATATTTCTGAAAAAACCGATTGTGTTCTAAGTACAGCCGGGGCTATCCTCAAGATAGTTGCTGTATCTGAATCATCATACCATAAATGCTCAAAAATTTTTCACGCTGGCTAGTTTTAGGTGGAACACTATTTTTTTTAGCCACAGCTTTCAAAAACAATTGGCAAGAAATTTCCGTTATGGAAATTGATACACTAGGGTGGGGAATAATAGCGATCGCCACAGGTATAACTTTACTAGCACATACGTGGGCTGGTTGGATATGGACTTGGATTCTCAAAGATTTGAATCAATCGGTAGACTCTTTTGATTTCATCTATGTTTACTTAAAAACTAATATTGCCAAGTATTTACCCGGTAATGTTTGGCATTATTATGGGCGAATTCTCGCTGCAAAAACTGCAAATGTTCCTACTAGTGCAGCTACTATGAGCGTGTTGCTAGAACCGTTACTCATGGTAGCAGCAGCTTTAATAATTGTCTTCCTAGGCAGTTTTTCGCTTGCAAATCATACTAGCTTGGTTTTGCGAACAGCACAAATACTTAGCTTAGTTTTAGTACTTTGTGCAATCCATCCTCGCTTTTTAAATCCCTTAATTAACTTGCTACGTCGTTGGAAAGCTAAAAAATATGAGGATACTACTACTAATGTCTCTTTGAGAATGAAAAGCTATCCCCTGCGACCTTTGTTAGGAGAATTAGGTTTTTTGGGATTGCGCGCCATAGGATTTATTTTAACAGTACATGTATTGGAGCCATTACGTTGGAGTCAAATTCCTTTGTTGTTGGTGGGTTTTAGTTTGGCTTGGTTGCTGGGATTGGTTGTTCCAGGAGCACCGGGAGGTTTAGGTGTTTTTGAAACTACAGCGATCGCTTTTTTGCAAAATTATTTTCCAGCGGCGGTAGTAATTAGCGCCACAGCAGTGTATCGCTTGGTCAGTATTCTAGCTGAAACCAGTGGTGCAGCTTTGGCCTTTTTAGGCGAACGCTTCTCCAGAAGCTGGCGATAAACCCATTCTCAATTACCAACCATTTTACTTTGTCTTTTTTTCCTCTGCTTTTGACTGAGAAAATACCTGGTAATTATCTGGGTTAAATTCTCCTTCGGCAACTGACTTGTCTTCTTCAAGATTAATCAAGTTATATTCCACATTTTCGGCATAAATTGTAAATGCGATCTGAAAAATTTCTAAAAAATTGATTAGCCACTTACACTCTTGTTCCGAATAGTTTTCATAGTAATGAATTAAACTTGCAATGCGAGCTTCTAGATGACTACGGGAGTTGGGAGAAATAAGAATTATTTTCAAAAGTACAATGGCTAAAGTGAGAGGATGTCCCTGAACAATCAATAAAATTAATAAAGGTGAAGGCTCGCGTGTCTTATCTATTATCAAGTAATCGATTACTCGATTGCAAGTCCTCAAACACAAGTCTCGATTAATAATCTCTTCATCATATTTTGATTTCCAAGGCAATAGTTTCTCTGATAAATTTTGCTGTAAAATATTGACAATTTCTGGTTGAGAAATTGAGTATATTAAGTATTTAATCAAACTGATTTTAAATTTTAAAAAGGTTTGATTTTGGATTTGTTTTTTTAAAAATATTAGCAATATTTTTATAACTAAATACTCCTTTTTTAACAACAATTGTCTTGATTAAACGCAGGACATCATCTCCTAACGTACTAGGGTTTTTATAGCGCGTCTGGCTAGAAGTATTCAATTGTGAATGAGCAATATACATTGCTAGTTCAAATTTAAATTTATTTTTGAGTTTTCGGTAAGCTTTTCGAGCTGCTTCTTGCTGTTCTTGAGAATTTTTATTGTCTACAGCTTGAGCTGCGAGTAAATAAGTAGCATAACGATTGATCCAGGGAAGTGAAGCTCTATTTTCACTGCGAATGGCAAATAATTTTAGCTCTTGAAAATCTGGACTAGTGAGAAAGTTTTTTAGCCAAATTTGGAAATTATTTTTAATTTTATTTGTAGCGAGATGGCGATGGTGATAATCAACTAATATTTCTACTAACTGTTGGATGTATTGATATTTTCTACTATTTTCCCAATTGTTAACCAAAATATAACAACAACGTTTGAAAGTATGATGAAAATCTTGCTCGTTATCAATGAAATTTCTAAGCTGATAAATTACTGAAGTAGCATCTAAATTTATAGCATCCAAGTGGTCTAGAAACAAACGCTTAAATTCCCGCAAAACATCTTCTGGAGACCATTTTTTGATGATTTCCAGCAAAAAAGAGTAAATCTTGTCTTGTACGACCTGTATATCTAAATTTTTGCTTTCATTACTTGGAAAACTGTCAGCCGTCATTCTGTTAGTTGTCAAGTGAGAATAGAGGTATAAAGAAGCCACACTCAAGATGTCCCCAGGATGACTTTTTGGGGTAGAATGCAAAGAAAGAGAAAAACAAGAAAATCAAAAATTAATTGCTTCATCACAACGACTTTGACAGACTGCTAATTTCGAAAACAGGAGAGTAACATTTTTACAGCTTAGCTTTGCTAGGCAAGAGTATCAATCTACTCTGGGATAATTAAACTTTTTCTTTACAAAAATCGGTATACGGATGCAGGATGTATATTCTGCAACCGTAGTAAACAAATCTTAAATTAGCAAAAATTTGCCAAAAAGGCACCATTTGGATTGTAAAGGTTATGCTGAATCTAGGTGGTAAGGGGCATACCCAAATTGCTTTGACTTGATTGTGCGGTAGCAGAACTACCAAGATATTCCAGCACAAAGAGGTAAACGCAAGGTGTTAAGGACGCTTTTGGTTATTGCAGTTGGTTTTTTACCGTCTTTATTGTCTCTGTGGTTAATGCGGAAAACGCAGTCGAGAACGCGCTTGCTGTTCAGACGCGCTGTAATGAGCATACCGAGGGAACAAATTCGTATTTCTACCATTACAGAAGCTAGCGATCGCTATTACTTAGAAGGAGTGGGTTACTTAATCGGCGATATTAGCTGCAAATACAATGCTCGTTCTGGTTACCTGCGCTGCGCTGTCAACCCCAGCGGACCGTGTGAAAATTGCCGTTACTTTGAACCGAAGGAGTTTGGAAGTAATGCAAACAAATATTAATAGTTTTGAGTTTTTCCGAAAGTTTGCAACGCACTAACAGCTCCAAGGTCTTTGAGCGGTCCAATGGCGATTGCTTGATGGATAAACTTCTACTTTTTGCAAACCTACCTGAGAAATCAACTGTTTAACTTCGTCTAAAGTTAATGCAGCCTGGAGAGAATTGCGAAATAATTTTTTCTGGTGTTCGTTGTATTCTTTACCGATACTTTCAACTAAAGCATTCAGGATTTCTTCATCCCCAGGTCGAAATAAATCGCGAAGAAAAATAGCGCCGTTTGGTTTTAGAACGCGTTTAATTTCAGAAAAAAAAGACGCGGGATCGGGTAAATGGTGGACGAGGCTATTAGACACAACCATATCAAACTTTTCATCTTCGTAGGGCAGGCATTTAGCATCAACTAATTGCAAGTGTATTCGGGATTGCAAATTAGCTTGCTGAATGTGTTGAGAAGCTATTTGCAACATACTTTTTGCTAGATCGATGGCGATAATTTGCCACTGTGGTTGCATTTGACACATCAAGACGGGAATGCGACCGGGACCAGTACCAGCATCTAATACTAAAGCTTTTTCTGCAGGACCAAGGGCGATTGCTTGTTTTGCAAAATCAGTATTTACCTCAGTTAAGTCCATCGCATCATAATCGGTGGCCTCTAAGGGAGTGTCCATCACTTCCGGTTCTAAAACTCTTTTCATTGTTCGCTCCTCATGTTTTCCTCAAACATGCTTTTTTGAATACATGAAAGATAAATGCAACTTTTAGGGAAGACTAAACATATATCACCAAAAGAAATTAAGAAAATTAGAAAGTTAACTGAAACCCAAATAAAAACGGTACGATTATTGATAATTTTAATCAATGTTTACTAACAGCACTCCCGATCCGCAGCAGCGCCAAGAGTATATTTTGCAAGCGTCTAGGCTATTGCACCAAGGAGTTGAACAGCAACAAGCAGGTGAATTATCTGCTGCCGTCAAATCTCTAGAGCAGTCATTAGCATTATTTCAGATTGGGGGAGATTGTCAAAGACAAGCCCAAGTACTTTGTTATTTAGCATCGCTTGCTTATACTGTCGGAGACTACGTCAATGCAGTTTCCTACTCCCAGCAATGTTTATCTTTAGTCAAAGACAGACAAGATTTACAGCTGCAAGCGCTGTCCCACTTGGGAAATGCTTATCGCCATCTAGAAGAATACAATCAAGCTATAGAATCTTTACAAGCATGCTTGCAAATTGCCCAACAATTGCAAGACAAGCGAAGTCAAATAGCTGCGCTCAACAATTTGGGATTGGTTTATAAAGCTTTGCACGATCTACCCCGAACGCTCGAACTGCAGCAGCAAAGTTTAGAAATTATACGACAACTGCAAGACTGCTGGGGTGAAGAACAGGTACTGAAAAATCTGGGCAATTCTTGTTACGCTTTGGGATATTATGCCAAAGCGATCGATTACTACCAGCAGTGTCTAACAAAAGTACGTTCGCGCCATTGCATTCGCACTGCTATACAGCTGCTCAAAAATTTAGCTAATGCTTGCCATGCTATGGGAGAATACAGCCAAGCGATCGCCTATCACGAGCAACGTTTGCAGCTAGCGCGGCAAATTCAAGATTGGTATGCTCAACAACAGTGTTTGAGAAGTTTGGCAGTTGCTTGGGAAACTTTGGGAGATTACGCTCAAGCGATCGTTTACTACGAACAGCTTTTGCAATTAGCAAGAAGTCTTAACCACCGTCGCAGTGAAGAACAAACCCTTACCAGTCTAAAAATTGCTTGCTACGCCGCCGGAGATTGCGTCAAGGCCATGGAATACCAACAGCAGTTAGCAAAACTTCTTTGACGGCGAAAATGAAGGAACAATCAAATCTATGTCCATATAGCATGCACCAAGAAGCAAGCATTAATTAGAAGCTATCTTGCCTCACCGCTTCCAAGGAGCAGAAAAGAACTTTCGACCAGCACTGGGCAAATATCACCCCTAGCAGACGAATTTTAACATACTTCCTGTTAAGCTTAGCATTTAACTTTACAATTTATAAATCCTATTTCACATTTAGCATTTCAACTTTCATGTTATGAGTAGCGAACATCAACTCAGTCTTTTTGAAGATTCTTGCAACGAGCACAAAGAGCTGATTCCAAAAGACAGCAAAATTCCTATTCCTGCCGGTACCTATGCCAATATGACTGAACTGGCCCGGCATTGCAATCAATGTCATCGCTGCGAATTAGCAAATACTCGTACTCATGCTGTGGTTGGTAGAGGCAACCTCAAAGCACCCATTATGGTTATTGGAGAAGCGCCGGGACAAAACGAAGACGAAACCGGATTACCATTTGTGGGGCGAGCAGGACAGCTTCTAGAAAAAATTTTGGCATCTGTTAAGCTGGATATAGAAAAAGATGTATACATTTGCAACGTTATCAAATGCCGGCCACCCCAGAATCGAGTTCCCACAAACGAAGAAATCGAAGCTTGTAAACCTTATCTGTTAGAACAAATTCGCTTGGTTGCTCCAAAGATTATTCTTTTGACGGGTGCAACAGCAGTTAAGGGTTTACTGGGCGATAAGCGAGGAATTACCAAAATTCGCGGTACTTGGGTAGAGTGGCAAGAATGCTTGTGCATGCCTATTTTTCATCCCTCTTACCTGCTGCGCAATCCTTCTCGAGAAGTCGGCAGTCCCAAATGGCTAATGTGGCAGGATATTCGCGCCGTACGTGCCAAGTACGATGAAATATGTCAAAGTAGTTCGTAAAATTAATGCCATTCAGCACGCTACGCGAACGGCGTTATCGGTAACGTCCAGTCAAACACTACTGTTGGTTGGACAACAGCAGTGCATTCCCAAGCTATACCAAAGCGGCGACTTTTTCCACCAAACCGGCAAATAACTTCAAGCCATCAGTATTACCGAGCATGGCATCTGCTGCTCTTTCTGGATGCGGCATCATTCCTAGTACGTTGCCTGCGTGATTGCAAATTCCGGCAATGTTTTTCACAGAGCCATTGGGATTTTCTGCGTGGTAACGAAACACAATTTGACCGTTATCTTCTAATTTTGCTAAGGTAGCTTTATCTGCGTAATATCGTCCTTCTCCGTGGGCAATGGGCAAGGTGATAATTTCACCAGGAGAATAAGCTTGCGTCCAAGGTAGATCGTTGCGCTCGACGACCAAAGAAACGCGATCGCAGATAAAGTGCAAATCTCGATTTCTGACCAACACTCCCGGTAGGAGTCCTGCTTCCGTTAAAATTTGAAAGCCATTACAAATACCCAGAACAAATTTGCCCTTTTGAGCGTGTGCGAGCACCTGCTGCATTACCGGTGAGAACCGGGCGATCGCACCGCAACGCAAATAATCTCCGTAGCTAAAACCGCCAGGGAGAATGATAACATCCAAATCGGCAATATCCGTTTCTTGGTGCCATACCATGCGAGTTGGCTGTCCCAGCAAATCTCTGGTGACGTAAGCAACATCGCGATCGCAGTTAGAACCGGGAAAAACAATTACACCAAATTTCATCTTCAGTTAACAGTTAATAGTTAGTGGTCGGTGACAAAACCCTCTCCTTTAATAAACTCCTGTCTGCGATTCTACTTCTATCAATTCAAAGCGATAATTTTCAATGACTGGATTTGCTAGCATTTGGTCACACATTCGATCTAAATCTTTTCGAGCTGAAGTTTCATCTGGCGAGATGACATTCAACTCGATGTATTTGCCAATGCGCACTTGTTCTACGTTATTGTATCCCAATTGTTTTAATCCAGATTGTACTGCGACTCCCGCAGGATCTAAAACAGAGGGACGAAGGGTAACAAAAATTTTGGCTCGATATTTCCTTTGCACGGAGCTTTTCCTAAATACTGCGATCGCTATACTATATCTTTCTGTTGCAGCTAAGCGACAATAAAATCAAAAAGCTGTTGGCTTGCTAGCTGTTAGTTGCCAAAATACCCATTTTCAACAAAACTGGCTTTGGTCTGAAATTGCCATGAAATCCGCCCACACCCGCTCCCAAGAACGTATTCTTAACCTTCTCAAAACCCTCAAACAAGGCATTTCCGCCCAAGATATTTACGTAGAATTACGCAATCGCAACCAAAGCATGGGTTTAGCAACTGTTTATCGTTCTTTGGAAGCCTTAAAGCTAGAAGGCTTGGTGCAAGTGCGGACTCTAGGAAACGGTGAAGCTCTCTACAGTTTAGTGCAACAAGACAAACACCACCTCACCTGTTTGCAATGCGGTACCTCCATTACCATCGATCAGTGTCCGGTTCACGAACTCGAAGCTCAATTACAAGCTACCCACAATTTTAAAATTTTTTACCATACCTTGGAGTTTTTTGGTTTGTGCAGTCAGTGTCAGCAAGCGACCCAACAAACTCCTCATTTGCAGTAGTTAAGCAAGTAAAAAGATCACCAACCCCTTTAACCAAGACGGTAGTCACTTTCTGGTAAGTGTTGGCTGTCGGAAATTTTTTGAGACTCCATAGAAACATCGGAGACAATAGAACGTATACCTTCCCAAGTGGCAGGAATAGTGCGCGGGTCCATAAACATTACTTTACTGCTATCGCTCTTGCCAATGGTTGCACCCATATCCAAATAACCCAAAGCAAGTAATACTTCTAATGCTTTCTGAGCGGTGGGGTTACCTTTGACTTTTTGCGCGATTAACTCTGCAGACTCCGCAATAGCTTGCGCTTTGAGAACTTGCTGCTGGCGTTCAGCTTGAGCTTTCAGCACCAGTGCCTTTTGTTGGGCTTCTGCTTCTAAAATTACTGCTTTTTGCCGTGCTTCTGCTTCTAAAACTTGCGCTTCCGCCTTTCCTCTGGCGCTGTTAATAGCAGATTCTCGTTCTCCTTCCGACGTTAAAATTGCTGCTCGCTTGCGCCGTTCTGCGGACATTTGCAATTCCATCGATTGCTGTACTTCCTGGGATGGAATAATATCCCGCAATTCTACCCGTGTTACCTTTACCCCCCAAGGATCCGTGGCAATATCTAAATCTCGCAACAAAAGTTCGTTTATTTCCGAGCGAGCTGTAAACGTTTCATCTAATTCCAGCTTGCCCATTTCCGCACGAATTTGCGTCATGACTAAATTTACCATTGCCGCTTGCAAATTTTCCACTTTGTAGTAAGCTTTCTCCATATCTACGATGCGCCAGTAAACTACCGCATCAACTGTGATTTTGACATTGTCGCGGGTGATGCATTGCTGGGCAGGAATGTCTAAAACTTTCTCGCGGATAGTTTCGCGAAAGACAACTCGATCGATAAACGGAACAACGAAGTTTAGTCCCGGTTCTAATTTTTTCTCAAAGCTACCCAAGCGTTCTACTAAAGCTTCGTTTCCTTGATTGACTACTTTCACAGAACTAGCTAAGGCGGAACCACCCAGTACTAAAGCGACTAAAAATAAAATATTTTCCATTGTTCGTCTCCTATAAGTTACTGTTTGGGGATAGGTGTTTATTGCTCCTCGGGAAGTTATCGAACAGAAGAGTATTCTGGCATGACAATTAAGGTAGTACCTTCACGCCCAACTACATAAACTCGTTGATGGGGGGCGATCGCTAAATGTTCGTCAAAACATCGTGCTTGCCAAGAGTTACCTTCGTACAATACCCGTCCTGTTTTTCCTACCGGAATTTCCGTTAGCGTTTCGGCAAAAACTGTATCCGCAATTTTTGATTTACTCCTTTTTTTGGCGAGCAACCGACGACAAAGTCCCGTGAAAATTATCGAAAGCAACAGCCAAACTGCTACCTGCAGCCATAACTTTCCTAAAATCCCCACTGACAGGAACGCCACTATCAAAGCGCTAATTCCCATCATCAAAGCAACAAAAGCTGTGGGTATAAATAGTTCTATCAAACACAGAGTTATTCCCAATCCGAGCCAGATTATGGTAGAACTGGATATCACTGTTAAAGTATAAATTGGCATACTGCCATCCCAAATATTACTTAAATATTTTTCCGAAAATTATGGTGTTATGTGATAGCTATACCCAGCTGTTTCTCAAATAGAAAGCTAAAATTTTGACATCAGCTTTGGTGAATTTCTATATCCCGGGCAAACTCAAAAATTTGTAAATTCAGTTTAATCCAACCTTTGAGTCTTTGACAGCAAGATGTAATCGAACTTCACCAACCAATTCGTTCTCGTTTCTACACCTGCATGAATTCTACCCCGCAGTTAATTTCCTGTCCAAATCCTGTGTACGATAACCCCGTTAATCCTGTGGAGCATTGTCAAACTCCACTAATCAAACGTTATGTTTGGGCGGTTGGAGATGTAGGCAAAATTTCCCCAGAAAAAAAGGTGGGCGATCGCTACCAGGTGATTGCAGCGCAAATTTGGCTGGACACCCAACCAGGAAAGTTACCAGATCTACCAGAAAAAATACCAGAGGAAACTATCCCCTACCTGCGTTTGTATCCACAGCGATTGCACCTACCACAAGTCCACGGATTTGTTCGTTCCCCAAAATTACAAACAAGTGATATTCTCTTGCTAGAGAACATACCAGTAGACGAAACAGGAAATCTCTATCCTGCGATCGCCCAATCATGGCCGCAAGCAACGCCAACCAGACAAATCTACTGGTTGTGGCAAATTCTCCAACTGTGGACTCCTTTATCAGAATTGGGAGTTGCAACCAGTTTGCTCAAACCAGACAATATACGAGTGCAAGGTTGGTGCGTGCGATTGTTACAGTTGCTGCGCTCAGAAAAAGCACAAGAACCTAGCCTCCAGGATCTGGCTCAATGCTGGCAACCCTGGATAAGTGTTGCCAAAACCCAAGTAGCCGCTACCTTGCAGAAAATTGTCCAGCAAATGAGTAACCCCAAAGCTGATATTGCGGCTATTTCTGCTCAAATCAATGCTTTGTTGCTAGCATCTGCTGCCCAATTACCCTTAACCTTAAAAATGGCAGGTGCAACTGACATAGGTTCGGAACAGCTCAGCCACAACGAAGATGCTTGTTTTCCCACTGCCAATGATGCAATAGACGATCCCCTACTACTGCAAGCGGCGATTATTTGTGACGGTATCGGCGGACATGAGGGTGGCGAAGTCGCAAGTTTTTTAGCAATGCAATCTTTAAAGTTGCAAATCCGCGCTTTAGTGCAAGATGTAGCCGCACAACCGGAAATTGTACCTCCCGAGGTGTTATACAAGCAATTTCAGGCCTGTTTGCGAGTTGCAAATAACATAATTTGCAATGGCAATAACGAACAAAAACGTACAGGTACTCAACGCATGGCTACAACTGTTGTTGCGGCGGTGCAAATACAACAAAATATTCCCCCCATCGCTGACTTGCACCCACAAAAGACTCGCGAATTCTACATAGCTAGTGTCGGTGATAGCCGTGCTTATTGGATCGCAGCCAATTACTGTTTGCTGCTGACGGTTGATGATGATGTGGTCAAAAGAGAACTAAGCAATGCTCGCAGTTTTTATCACCAAGCACGACAGCGCCCGGATGCAACTGCTTTGACCCAAGCACTAGGTACAAAAGATGGAGAGTTTCTTCTTCCTTTTATTCAGCGCTTGCTGGTGGAAGAAGATGGTATATTGCTATTATGCTCTGATGGCTTTAGTGACAACAATTTCGTAGAACAGTCTTGGCGAGATTATGCCTTACCAGTTTTAACAGGAAAAGTATATTTGGAAGATGCTCTCTACTCCTGGATGAAATTGGCTGAGGAGAAAAACGGTCACGACAACATTTCCCTGGTTCTGATTCATTGTCGTGTTTCCTCAAATGAACTTGTTTTGGCTACTGGTGAGCGCTCGCAACAATCAGAAACCCCGCAAACACAAACACTTGCAGAAAGCTCACAACCACCTTTGGATTTAGACCTTTCCCCTGCCGCTAGCAAATCTGAGACTTTCCCTGCTACGGTAACTACAAGCGTTATTAACAACAAACCTCATCAATCCCCACCCAAATTTAGACTCACAACCTTGTTGACTGTATTGCTGGCAAGTATAACGCTAGTGCTGTTAGCTTTATTACAATTTTCACCGCAAGGATTTCAGCACCTTTGTCAAAAAATTCCTTTGCTCCCACGGCAAGTTTGTCTCCATAAAAAGTAACTTTTTTTACTAATTATTTCCGGATAATTCCACAAAGAAATGTTGCAAAATCAGCGTGTTTTTTGCTAGTTTAAATAATCATATCCGTACAATTGCCAAGGTCCCGATTTGGCAACTTCAAGTAGGCGCAAAAGTCCTTTCGATTCTAAGCTCAGAATCGCTCGCCAATTTATATTCTAAATTTTTACCGCTGCTGCAAACAATCTTTGCAAGCATTCGAACAAATCTTCATATGGGATTTATATAAATATTAAGATATAAATAATTTTTTATATGAATTAACCTATAAATAAATCAAATCAAAAATATATTACTATGAATTATCCAGCAGAGATATATACGTACGTAAATCCGATCATTGTTTAACATTTAACCTCACAACCACCGTGGAAGAACTTCTGGAAGCTGTAGAAAGAATTTTCCAACATAAACCTCTCAGCTCCATTCAGTGGTTTGTGCTTCATCAATCACTATTGGGCAAAACCTACGGTGCAATCGCTAAGGTATAGGGCTTATCGTATCGACTATATATAAAGAATTTGACTCTCAGCTAGCTGTGGCAAGACCTTTCCGAGAGTAACCAAAAAACCTGCACATAGTCTTAAGCAAAAAACTTCAAGACAGTACCCATCTATCTCCAAGAGAATATCCGATTATGGAGCGCAATTTAGAAAATGAATTTCCACCAGACCTAGCCTTCTTAGCAAGTAAAATCGACTTTTCCAGCGGTCCCATACCACTGGATTCTCCTTTTTATATCAACCGTCCTCCCCTAGAAGAAATTGTATATAACGAAATTATGCAGCCTGGTTGTTTGCTGCGGATTAAAGCACCCAAAAAAATGGGAAAAAGTTTGCTGCTCAACCGATTAAACCCAACCAGTCTACCTTCAAGGTAGGTGTAACAGTCTCGATTCCACCTTTTACCCTAGAACAAGTACAAAATTTAGCACAATGTTACGGAATCGATGGAATCTGGGATCGAAAAGGAGTGCAAAACTTGCTTGCTTGCAAGCAATGATAGGAGGACATCCCTATCTAGCAAATCTAGCACTTTACCATTTGCGTCGGGGAAAAATCCTGTCTTCAAGCTGAACAGCAATTACTCGCAGCGATGTAACAAATCGTCACCGCTCATCAAAAAGTACAACTAGAGGCGATCGTTGCTTACAAACTTGAAAGCATGGGATTGGTAAAACTAGATGGCGAATGAACTCGCACAAGCTGTGAGTTGTATCGTCTTAATTTTCAACAGCAGCTTGGAAACCAACATCTCGTTAATACTTCCCAAAAACTCTTAGGTAAACAACAAAAAGAATACTTGCTAACTTCATAAAACCAAATCCAGAAAGTAACAGTGTGGCCACAAATAAACTGTCTATATTTTATTATTAATTATCTTTTTTCTTGGTGTAGCTATTAAAATTTACTATTTTTTTCAACTCTCCAAAACACTCTCCTGAAACTCAGCGTTTTTTAGATGCTAATTCTGTATGGATATATGCAATTGCTATCAGTCATGAGGGACAAACAATTGCTAGCGGTGGTTATGACAACAGTATAAAAATTTCCAACTTGAACATTGTCAATTTCAAACCAGGAAAGCCAGGGGGAAGCGGCAATTTTGCTCCTACATGCGTCATTGCAAATAATTCTCCGGGACGGGGTTGGTTTGCAAGCAGTCTGCTCCGGAACTGCACGAGTACTGCTATCGGAGCGAGCTGACGAATTACCTTGTGACCCAAATCACCCTGAAGAAGCCACGATCGCCTACGATAACGATTACGACAACGATGATGTTCTTGGCTTTTGGTCCGGTGTTGGCTTTTTTGCTATTCGGGTGCTTGCCAATGATTGGTATTTGCTGTCAGTGGAGGAGAAAGTAGTAGATTTCCACTTTATTTATAAGCATGTCTTGGCTTACTAAGATCTGTGCTTTAGTTTTATGAAAGCAGAAGTTTTTAGCCTGGGCGATCGCTGCAAAGCTGAAAACATCAACTCAACCAACTAACTGAGGGATGCGATTAACTTCACTACTCGTTCTTTAATTTGATCTCGAATCTGACGAAAGGTCTCTATTGATTTCCCTTGGGGATCTTCTATCTGCCAATCTTCAAATACTTCTGTTGTTAGCCAGACTGCTGGTAGATTAACTCCACAACCACACAAAGAAATAACAACATCGTATTCCTGGGGATGAAAATTACTTAACGGCTTAGAAGTTTGCTGGCTGATATCTATTCCAATTTCTGACATTACTTGCACAGCCATCGGATCTACTTGCTCTGTTTCCAAACCAGCGCTGGTTACAGCAATTTTTTCTTTGCCTAGTGTACGAGCAAATCCTTCTGCCATTTGGGAGCGTCGGGAATTCTTTTGACAAACAAACATGACTTTTTTCATAACTTTATACCTATTATTTACTTTGCTGTTGTGGAACTGTTAATCAGACTTTTTTTGACCAAGAAGCTAACAGCAATTAGTATTTTTTATTCTCTACTTTCCATCTCTACTTTTGAGTAAAAACGGGCGCCGTTTTTGGCATGCTAGTAGTCAAATTCAAAGTCTAGTTTGACACGATCTCTACGAGAAGCCGCGAAGAGCGCGTCTACCGCGCCTTATATTTTCACTGATTTAATTCCTTTACGTTCTCAAGTCTTGAAATTTGTTGGAAAGGAGACTGTATACTATCACTGCTACTTGCGCTCCTAATATGGGTGCAACCCAATAAATCCAGTGATGTTGCCAAATTCCTCCTACCAATGCTGGACCTAAGGAACGTGCTGGATTCATACTTACACCGGTAATTGGTCCCATGAATGCAGCTTCTAAACCGACAGTCAAACCAATTGCCAGACCTGCAAAGCCAAGGTGAGCGCGGCGATCCAGTCCGGAACCAAAAATTACAAACATCAAAATGAAACTGAGAATAGTTTCTAAAAGCAAAGATTGCAACCAGTTACCGTTGTATGGTAGGGTCGCTCCTAAATTTGCAACTTTTCCCAGACTGAGCGATAACAAGCTCGATGCAGCGATCGCTCCTAGCAATTGCGCCAAAATGTATGGCAATACTAAATTTTTGGGAAATATGCCACTTGTCCAAAATGCCAAGGTTACCGCTGGATTGAAGTGGGCTTTGCTAATATGCCCGATAGAATAAATCAAGGCAGCTACTACTGCACCGAATACAAAACTAATTCCTACATGAGTAACAGCTCCTTTAGTAACTTCGTTCACCATTACTGCACCTGTACCTGCAAACACTAAAATAAAGGTGCCAATTGCTTCTGCTAGTTCTTCTTGCCAAGAGGGTAGTAGAAGTTTTTTCAAACCCAGGTGCATGACTGTGCCACACCAATGCCTTATATTTCAAAAAAAATTGATATGACTTATTCTATAATATTTCAATAAAAATTGATAGATGGGGTAAGTCATCAGGAATAATTTTTATTTCCTAATCCAGATCCAATCATCTTGTACTTGTGCGATCGCGCCACCAGGAAAGGGATCGGTTTGGGAGCGGTTGGGTGCTGTAATTAGAGCGGTGAGTTTTTCAATTTGTTCAAAATTGGGAGCATCTGGAAGTAGGTTTTGTAGCAGTTGTCGCATGACGCGACGTTGGAGAGCAACTGGTGCTTGTTGCAGTATGCGGCGATTGAGTTTGAGGGGAAGACAGCAAGATTGTCCTGTGGTTTTGTCTTGTTTGCTCAATGCTTCTTGTTTTAATTGCTGGGCGGCTTTTTCCAGATACTCGACTTCTGCTTGCAGCAGTTCTGCGGTTTGGGCTAAAACCGATTCAATTTGTGGATTGAAATGCTGGCGCAAATAGGGTATTAGTTCTTGGCGAATGCGATTGCGGGCGTACTTCCAATCTTGATTAGTGGAATCTTGCCAAATTGGTAATTGATTTTGCTGACAAAATATTTCTGTTTCTGTGCGGGTTAATTCCAACAAAGGACGGACAAGCAGAATGTCATCGACCAGCAAACGTCGCCAACTCAAAGCTTGCAAGCCATCAGCGCCGCTACCGCGAATTAAGTTATAAAGTAGGGTCTCGGCGCGATCGCTAGCTGTATGGCCTGTGACGATGCAGTTGTAGTTGTGCTGCTTGGCGATGGCGCCCAAAGCTTGATAGCGCCAGTTACGTGCAGCTGCTTCACTTTTTAAAGGCTGGGCGGCTACTTCTAAATAAAAGGGGAGGTTCCACTTTTGAGCTATGTTTGCAACGTGTTGAGCATTGAAATGCGAATCAGGACGCCAGCGGTGATCGCAGTGAGCTACACCTAAATTCCATCCCCATTTGGGCTGTAAATCTAACAGTAATTTCATTAAGCACAGGGAATCTTGTCCGCCAGAGACCGCAACTAACAGATGCTGGTGACGTTCAAACAAGTGGCGCCAGCGGATAGTGCGATGGATTTTTGCATGTACGGCAGTCCATACCATTTGAGGTTTGAGGTTAATTTCGAGTTTGCTGGCTATCTTATTAGGGATGGGGGTAAGGTTTCTAAAAGAACCATCCATAAGAATGTAAACCCTTACCCAACAGATTTACTCCCAAATAGCAAATCCAGACGACAACAAAACCGCTAGCTGCTAAAATTGCTGGACGACGTCCTTGCCAACCGCGGGTAATGCGGGCGTGGAGGTATGCTGCAAAAACTAACCAAGTGATTAACGCCCAGGTTTCTTTGGGATCCCAACTCCAGTATGAACCCCAAGCTTCGTTAGCCCAAACAGCACCAGCAATGATACCGATTGTTAGTAAAGGAAATCCCAGTCCAATGACTCGATAGCTGATATTGTCTAGAGTTTCGGCCAGACTCAGGCGTTGGGGTGAAAGAGGTTCGTCAGCAGATGTGAGGTTTTGCGGTGAAGTTTTTTGTTCGCTGGTACCAACAGAAGCGGTTACCAAATCTAAAACTGCTGTTGTTTTTCCGTTAGTATTGCTTTCATAACGTTTAAAGCCGTTGTTTTCCGCTGCTGTTTTGGAGGTTTGAGTAGTTAGTGGAGTGGGTTTTTGCAAGCGGAAACCGTTACTGCGATAGCCACCTGTACCGACGGAACTACCTTGGAGTTGGATATCTTGTCCGCGAGTAACCACCAAAAAAGCGATCGCTAACAGCGAGCCTACCATTAAAGCTGCATAACTCAACATCATAACGCTGACGTGCATCATCAGCCAATTCGATTTCAATGCAGGTACTAATGGTTCGGCTAGTTGCATTTGTGCAGGCAATGTCAGGGTAGCAAAAGCGGTTACACCCATCGCCACGGGAGCGGTGACAACTCCGACCAAACGACTGCGACTGCTGTTTTCTGCGATCAGATGGATAGTGGTTATTCCCCAAGCTAGAAACAACAGAGATTCATACAAATTGCTCAAAGGAAAGTAACCTGCTTCTAGCCATCGTGCTCCTAATAAGGTTGCTATACACAAGTTGGCGATCGCCATTCCTGCTGTTCCTAAAGTTGGTAAAAAGGGTAAGTTTTCGAAAGCTGCTCCACACCAATAAACCAACATCGTCACAAACAAGACTGCAAACGAGGTATTGTCTAGCAAGTTCTGGAGTTCAACCAGATTCATAATGATTTTCTCCCCCGCGGATGGAATAAAAAGAGTTTTTTCTGACAGTTTCGATCCTAATCTGTTTCGGGCTAATGGTGGTTTTCCAAGGAAGGTGGTGTTGCAAAGGAGGTAGAATTAAATGTTGGGCTTGGTAGGGGAGCAACTCGGTCACCTTTTTTGAGTTCGAGAAAAATTTCGTAACGATTGCTGTGACTGTCCTTGACTGCGGTTGCCATCCCTATGGAGTTTGTTGCTGCTATTAGTGCTTGTTGATTTGGTAGTAGAGCTGGTAGAGGAAAATTCTTCGCTGCATGTTCTAGATCCAAGAAAAATTGACTGTTTTTAGCAGTTAACCCTAAAGGAACTGTTTTTTGAAATACAGGACTTGCAGCGAGTGGGTTTTTAGGTCTGGGAATAATTTTATCGGCAATGGGAGCACCTACCGACAAAAAAGCAACGTTTCCGTCCAACCACCCGTGGGTAGCGGTTAGGGTACCCAAAGGTCCAATCCAATTTACAACAGGTTTTCCAGCAACTATCGTCTGTTGGATCTGGAATTGGTATTGATTTTTCATGACTTCATCTAGTTGTTTGAAGGCACCTTCTGCGCGAGGGCGATCGCTTGTTTCTACCATAAACAATAAAGAAGCACGAAAGTTATCGGCCCAGCTGGTGGGATTGTTAGGAATTACTGCTACGGAGAATTCTCCGTCCATCCAGCTGAGCAAGTCTCGCTCTAAATCCAGATTGGTCAGAGATTTTACCCCTTTTTGCAATTGTTCCGGAGCAATTGGCGCAAGCGGATTTCCTTGAGATGTGGCAACATATTCTGTCCACACGCGCTGCAGGTTAACACCAGAAACCATCATTAATGTTTCCGACGGAACTCGGTTTTGCATCCTTGCAGCTGTGTTTTCGACTGCTAAGACCCGCCTGCTGTTGGGATTGAGCCAGGAAATACCCTTAATGCGTATTCCTTGGGATTCTAGGGTTACTGTCCCTGCTAGACCTTGGTTGTTTTGTAACTGTGTTAAAACTTGGGCGGGTAAATGTCGGTTTCCAGAAGCAGCGGCTATTTTGGCAGAGTCAGGTACATTGATGTAAAACTGAGCAAAGGGCTGTTGCGAACTGGTAATTTTGGATACGTTCTCGGCAAAACCGGCACTGTTGGCTAGGGATGTTCTATTTTTATAAGCTTGTATAACTCGTTCTGTTGTTTTAGGATTATCCGTAATAACTAAAAAACGCCGATCTATTAGTGCTGCTGAAAAATTTTCTCCGTATGGAGAATTAGCTTCTTTAATCGCAATGCCCTCATAGGTGCGGTCAACCCATTTTCCTTGTTTGAGGGATTTTGGTTGTGCAAGGATTTTTTGAGCTTTTTGTTGGTCGGCAATGGGCAATACTATCACTAATGACTGCTGCTTGCTAGCAGTATTTTCATTGCTGGTGAGGCTTTTAGGTGCTTCTTTGCTTGCTTGGGGAGCAACAATTGCAATTGTTACTTGCTTTCCCACCCAAGGGCTGATATCTTTTTGAAAGTCGTAACCGTTGTTGGTTAGCAGGCGATCGCGCCATTGCACCAGGTTTTTATCTAGTTCTGCTTGAGTTTCTTTGGTACCAAATTCTCGCAATTTTTGCCACTGTCCGGGATCGGTAGTCAGAGAAACTGCAAACAAGGCATCTTGAGGAATTATATTTGCACCTATCGGCAATTCTCTAGAAAATATCTGTCCTTGAGCAAATAACCAATATGCTGCTATCATTCCACCGCCGATTAACAATCCAGCGGATGAAAGGGTGAGTACTGCAGATGGTTTATTTTTCTTCTTCATTGACGAAATAGACACAACAGGCAGCGCCATTGGTAAAATACCTCTTCATAATGAATTTGTTACTTGCTTTGTTGCCGAAGTAAACTCGCAGGTTTCTCCCTAAGGGGCGTGAGGAATTGTATTTTATTGACTGTTGAGCAATTATGCTTCGGCTACAAAATACCATTTCTTTTTGAAATTTTGGGGAACTACCTTTACCTAAGATCGATAAAAGCTGCTTGCTTTCATCAATCCTGTTGATTTTTTTACTGTTTTGTTTCCCGTCTCATACTGCGCTAATTTTTAGCTAAATTTCTACTGCACAAGTCACAAGAAATTGTCCTAAATTACCCTATTATATATAGGCTCACAAGTTCCAGGCCTTAGGTATAGAATTAATACTATTTTCTTGGCAAGTAGCTAAATTTACCATTTTCTGGCGAGCAAACAACTATTTATATAATTTATTCAATATTCAATAACTGACAAAGTGAAATTCTCTGTGGTTTTCTGAAAAAGCGGCAAAGACTTGATTATTAAATAGCAATTTTTATTGGCAGCTAGTGTTAATAAATGCAACAAAAAATCAAGCCTGCGGTCAAATAGATGACAAAGCGACCACCCAAGGGGCGATCGCCCTGCCTACAAGTATTTTTACAGTCAAGAAAACACTGAAAACACTTTAAGCAGATTGGGTTGGTCCCAAATATTTTGTTAAATAAGGTGAAAAAACTTCATAAATTAAAGTTAAGGGTTTTCCATGATGCCAAAACAAGTAATGGCGTCCCCAAAAGGGCCCTTTTTGAGCAAAACCATACTCTAATTGGTTGCACTGACCGTAGTAAATTCCTTGAATGTCTCGATACAACTCGGTGCGCAGACGAGCCAAGCTAGCCCAGATAGGCAATGAACGGTTTTGCAAATACTCGTCTACGTGAGAAGCTTCCCACCAGGAAGTAGCGTACGCCAATCTCTGACCAGAAGCAGTACGCAGCCAGACTTGTCGCCGCAACCGCGGTCCCGGTACAACTTCAATCAGATCGGGAGCGCTATCCAAGTCCATGCCAATGAACGACATGTCGATAACATCCACTTCTGTAGGCTCGCCCGTTAGCAATTGCAAGTGTCTGGTGGGAGAACCGTCTCCTAAAAGTAGCAGTTGCCAGGCTGGCGCTAGTTGAGCGTGAGGCAAACCTTGTTGAATGACTTCCTCCCCACCTTGCCAGAGGGGAGTAAGGCGATGCCACCGTGCTGGCAGTGTTAAATTGTCTTTGGCTGTAAAAGTAGCAGTTGTCAAGGTCTTTTACAAATCTTTACCTACTTTCCTACTTCTATCAAAGCACATAAAACTGTAAAAATTACCCTGCCTAGGCAAATATATAGAGAAATTGCCAAATATCTGGACTCAACATTTATAGAGTGCGGATGGCGAGACTCGAACTCGCATGGCAAAGCCACACGCCCCTCAAACGTGCGCGTATACCAATTCCGCCACATCCGCAAGCTTTCACCGACTACTAAATATAGCACAAAAAAATATCTATAGTGGAGTAATACTTAGATATTTCGAAAATTTCACCGTTCACATGGGCAAAATTCTTCCACGGTTACTCGCACAAGAAGTGATATTAAAAAGGAGTATGGCGAGATGGTGCAGACAGAAAAAGACTTGCCCTAGAGTCTTTTGGCTGCTGTGCTGTCCGATAGAAGTTGGCGCTTTCCTCATCTGGAGCGACAAACAAAAACGGGCACTGCAGTAATAAGTGCTGGTAGCCTGGTGAAAACTCGTAAAAGCAGTCAAGTCCGAGCTTTGGGCTGGGTTATCTCCTGTCATAATGTAAAATCAGGCGAAAGCAGTGTTTCAAAAGTGTCAGGAGAGATTGTCAATTTACTAAACTGATATCGAAGCAAGAAGATGAAGTTTGACAAGATACTAATTGCTAATCGGGGAGAAATTGCGCTTCGCATTCTCCGGGCCTGTGAAGAAATGGGAATTGCGACTGTAGCAGTACACTCTACCGTTGACCGCAACGCGCTGCACGTTCAACTTGCTGATGAAACGGTTTGCATTGGCGATCCTGCCAGTAGTAAAAGTTATTTGAATATTCCTAACATTATTGCTGCGGCTTTGACGCGCAATGCTAGCGCCATTCATCCCGGATACGGATTTTTGGCGGAAAATGCTAGGTTTGCGGAAATTTGTGCCGATCATCACATTGCTTTTATCGGTCCTTCTCCGGAAGCGATCCGGTTGATGGGCGATAAATCCACGGCTAAAGAGACGATGCAAAAAGCAGGAATACCAACCATACCAGGAAGTGAAGGCTTGGTGGAATCAGAAAAAGAAGGATTGGCGATCGCAAGAAAAATCGGCTATCCCATTATGATTAAAGCCACCGCTGGCGGTGGTGGACGGGGAATGCGCTTGGTGCGTTCGGAAAACGAATTCGTGAAATTATTTCAAGCTGCTCAGGGCGAAGCTCACGCCGCCTTTGGAAATTCTGGAGTATATTTGGAAAAATATATCGAACGTCCTCGCCATATAGAATTTCAAATTTTGGCGGATAACTACGGTAACGTTATCCACTTGGGCGAACGGGATTGTTCGATTCAACGCCGCAATCAAAAGCTGTTGGAAGAAGCTCCCAGTCCTGCTGTCGATTCCGTGTTGCGAGAAAAAATGGGACAAGCAGCTGTCAAAGCAGCTCAGTTTATCAACTACACGGGAGCAGGAACTATTGAGTTTCTTCTAGATAAGTCTGGGAATTTTTACTTTATGGAAATGAATACCCGCATTCAAGTCGAACATCCCGTTACTGAAATGATTACAGGGGTAGACTTGGTGGTAGAGCAAATCCGCATTGCTCAGGGAGAAAGATTAAAGCTGACTCAAGACCAGGTAGTTTTGCGAGGACATGCAATTGAATGTCGCATCAACGCCGAAGATCCCGAGCGTGACTTTCGTCCGTGTCCTGGTAGAATCAGCGGTTACCTTCCACCTGGAGGTCCCGGAGTTCGAATAGATTCCCACGTCTACACTGATTATCAAATTCCCCCGTATTATGATTCTTTGATTGGTAAGTTAATTGTTTGGGGACCGGATCGCCCTACAGCTATTACCCGCATGAAACGAGCGCTGCGAGAGTGTGCGATTACCGGATTGCCTACCACTATTAGCTTTCATCAAAAAATTATGGAAAATCCCCAATTTTGGCAAGGAAATGTCTATACTAATTTCGTCCAAGAACTGCTTTTAGCTAGCTAAAGGCAGGAATTCCCGGGAGCTAGTGTAGCCTATCGGTTAACCTAGGTACTAACCACTCCCAAAACTCCTGATTTACCTAGACATCATCGTTAGCAGTCCTTGCTGGCCGAGAAGAATTTCTCTGAGCAAGCTGCAAATTCCAACCCAAACAATCGGTGTAATGTCGACTCCTCCCAAGGGCGGTATTAACTTTCGCGTTGGTGCCAAAAACGGTTCCGTAGGCCAGGCCACTAAATTCAAGGGAAAGCGATTGAGATCGACTTGGGGATACCAAGTTAAAACAATCCGGAAAATAAACAAAAGTGTCAGCGTTCCCAAAACTAGACTGAGAATCCAAACAGTGAGGTTAATAGCTGTCATTGTTCGAGCTTGTTACTCTGGAATGAAAAAGAAAAACCAAAGCCAAAAATTTAAGCTTTGTAAAGCTATTTTTTATGATTTTAGCTAAATGGGTGGCCAGCAAGTTTATTTGTGGAAAATTATTGCTAGTGACCAACTGTTGGAGTTAAGTAGGTGAGCGCAATTGCAGTTTGACAAAAACAACATCATGGCTCGACTAACATTAGAAGATATGTGTATTGTGCACGGTTGTGCTCGCAGGGTGTAAGAGACTATTAAAATGAGGATGAAGAGTGTAAAAAAAGGTTGAAAACTATGACGCCTTCTTTAGCAAATTTTCTTTGGAGCTTGGTTTGGGGTACTGTTATAGTTGTTATTCCCGTGACCGTAGCTTTGATTTTTGTTAGCCAAAAAGATAAGATTCAGCGTTCTTCATAATCTCGCGGAAGTCAATTTGACTCTCCAAAATGCCTGCAAGTCAGTTCGTTGCTGGTGGTGCTGATATTTTTGATGCTAAGCTGGCAAAGAATGACTTTGAAGTTTGGATGGTAATGTAGAGACGCGATCCCAGTTGCGCGGACAGAGCAATACCCAATTTCTGCACGGCGCTACTATCTTTCTTGCGTCTCTACAATACATTTATGTCTTGTTAGAGTAGAGATTTAAATTCTGACTGGATAAGATAGATTTTAAAATTGGGAAAACAGAAATGATAACTTTTTGGCTGAACTCAGCCAGCGTTCTGGCTCAAGTAAACTTTGGAGCAAACTCAGCCAGCATTTTGGGAATCTTCTTGGCTGTAGCTGGAGCAGCACTGTATTTTTTGCGTACGGTACGTCCAGAACTATCCCGAGATCAAGATATCTTTTTTGCAGCTGTAGGTTTGCTGTGCGGCTTTATCCTTATTTTTCAGGGATGGCGACTAGACCCAATTCTGCAATTCGGTCAATTACTTTTAGTGGGATCGACGGTGTTTTTTGCGATCGAGAGTATTCGTCTGCGAGGAATAGCTACTCAACAAGCCAAGCGCAATACTCCAATAGTAGACGATGAACGAGAAGTAAGCGAAAGTTACCAGTACACCCGCAGAAAATCTCCTTATCAAGCTCAAGTGGACGCGCAGTTAGATCCGCTACCTTACGACGACGAATACGAGGAAGAACGTCCTCGTCCCCGGATTCGCGGTAGTGGAGACAACCGCTCCTCTCGTAATTCTTACTACGAGGAAGAACCTCCACGTCGCCCAGAACGTCGCAATCTCAGCGACAAACCAGAACGCCGCCGTAGCGCTACACGTCCGACAAGCCGTATTTCAGACAGGTTAGAAGAAGATGACTGGGACAGTTCTTCTTCCAGCAGAATTACAGAAGATTGGGATAGTCCCGCTAGCGAAGAAAAAAGACCTCCTCGGCGCAGCAATAACAGCTCCTCTTATTTGGAAGAGCAAAGTGACGAAGTTATAGAGACCACATCCAGACCGACGAGAAGGCGTCGCCCATCAACCAGTTCTGAACCCCGAGGAGAGCGTTCAGACGATGATGTCATTCCCACCGACTATGTAGAGTACAGACCGATGAAAAACTCCCCAAACGAGTCAGATAATTCGGTCAAGTTTGACGATGTATAAATTTACTACGGTGGAGGCTACGAAATTCAAAACTCCCAGTACTAAGTAAAAAAAAATTAGATCGTAAGCATTGGCTCCAAGCACAAGTTTATTGGAGTCTAATTTTTGCGTTGGCGAATTGGGGTGGGTGGTGGAATCCCAGTATTAATCCTGATGGGCGCTGTTTAGAGTGGCTAATTAACACCTAGAGTCATCGAGGAAAGTTCGGGGAAAGCATTGAACCTACCCCGAGTCTGCAGTGAAATTCGGTTCCCTGGTGCCCTTATATTTTAATTTTTTGCGTTTTCTTCCCTAACTGCCGCAATTAAAGCTTTGATCTCCTTTGTACCTTCAGAAGGCTCAAACGAGAAGGGGAATTTGTTTTTAGCTAGCATTCGCAAACCAAGGGGTACGATCGCCAGCAATCCTTTTAGGTCTCTAAAGTAGTTAGCAACCACTTGTAACACAAATTGAGGTTCGTTAATCCAACCTCCTTGTTCCACCATCTTTACCAATCCTTTGCGGTGGCGTAAGGGGACGCTGTCGGGTACTTGTTTGTGAGCGAGAATTTCTTGTTTGATCTTAGTAATTTGATCTAAGGGAGCGACACCCATTGGACAAACAAAATTGCAGTACCAACAACGGGTGCAACCCCAAACTCCTTTAGTCCCTTCGTTGTATTTTTGCAGGCGATTTTCTGTGTCGCTATCGCGGGAGTCTGCTATCATCCGGTAAGCTTTGGCAAGGGCGTGGGGACCAACAAAATCGCGATTAACTTCAAAACCGTTGCACTCGGAGAAGCAAGCTCCACACATAATACAATTGCTAGTTTGTTCGAGACGCGATCGCTGTTGTGGTGTTTGTAAAAATTCTTTTTCTGGTACTTTTTGAGCTGCTGTATTTACATAGGGAGCGATCGCCTCTAGGTTGTTCCAAAAATCCTTCATATCCACCACTAAATCCTTAATTACAGGCATGTTTCCGAGGGGAGCAATGGTGATTTCTGGAATCGTCTTGACGCTGTTTACAGCTGCGATCTGTTTGGCTATTGCAATTTCACTACTGACATTTTCCTTGCAAGCTAAAGCCGAACGTCCGTTGATTCGCATGGCGCAGCTACCGCAAATTGTATTGCGACAATTTTTCCGAAATGCTAAAGTTCCATCTTGTTCCCACTTAATACGATTGAGGCAATCGAGAATAGTATTGCCTGGTTCTACCTGCAGACGGTAAGTCTGCACCACAGGAGAAGAATTGTGTTGTTGTCGGGTCACCTTAAAAAGTACTTCCATCGCTATTAACCTATGTCTTGAAACCAATACATCTACCCTGCAAAATAATTCCTATAGCCAGATTGCTTGCTCTCTAAGTTAGACTCTTGTCGCCCTTGCTTCCAAAGTAGCTGTTAATATGCTGATAATTTTGTTTGGAGATCGACATTAAAAACTTAGTTGTAGAAGCCCTCGATGGGTTTGGCCACAGCTTTGTCAACCGTCACACCTATTACCTATAGGATATAACTGTACGTTGATGCTAACAAAAGTAAACCTGTCTCGGGAAAAATCTTCCCATCCCCTGCCAAGGGCATTATTTTGAATATATAGAATTGTTAAAGCTTTCGATCGAAATCTTGAGAAATGAATGAGCAGCACAATAGTATGATAGATTTTTGCCTGTTGGCAATCAAAACACTTGAGAACGCAACTGAGCTGCCAAAACTGCTCGTCTGAATTGGATGAATTTTTATAAAATCCTTGTCCCAATACTTAGCAACGGTAATAAAGCGGGAGGAAAATCCTCACCGCTTTTTGCTTTTCCAAGGTCGGGTATTAAAATATTAAAGTGTAGCAGTAAAATTAATTCAAACTTAAACAATAAGTTTGCTATTATTATTGCATGTTATTATTTAATATAAAATTACGAAGCAACAAAACCAGTAGAAATAGCCGTACGAGTACGGCGAAAGCAGCTTTGTTTCTTCGGAGTGTAGAGAGGCAAAATGTTTCGTCTCTCTTAGCAGGATAAAAAAGTGTATGTCTGGAACCTAATGTCAATAACTATGCTGTTCTAAGCTTGAGAGTATGCATAGAGAAAACCTGAGGACTAAAGGTTAACAAACAAAGGCAAGCACTGAAATAAAAAGCCTGTTAGTGTACAGTTCTGCGGCTAAATTATAGTAGTGGGACGTATCGGCTTTGCAAAGTTTGCTGACAATGAACCGTCACAGTAGTGCCAAACAAGAAAAATGCTTTATTTTCGATGGCAAATGATGGTTAAAAATGCCGTAAAATCACTGAAATTAATACCTGTGACAGTCATGGTCTCTAATGAATGGCGCCTAACCACAAAAGAGGTTAATTCTCTGTGAACAACAGGAATTTTACCTGGCATGTTAGTCAACAACTAGCATTGTAAAAATGTCGAAAAGCCAAATAATTGGCAACAGACACTATCTTTGAAAATTTGGAGAGAGTAAGGATAATTTGAGCGTAATGACTGAAACTGCAACCGCACCATTAACTGGAAAAGCACTGCTTGCTAAAGTCAAAGAACTTTCCCATTTACCGCGACGAGAAAGAGCGAAGCAGTGTGGCTACTACACAGTTACAAAAAATAACCAGGTTCGTGTTAATTTGACCGATTTTTATGATGCTTTGCTATCAGCAAGGGGAATTCCCTTAAGTCCGGAAACACCCAAAGATGGCCGCGGTCGCGAACCTACTTATCGGGTTAGTGTCCATCAAAACGGTCAAATTGTTATCGGTGCAACATATACGAAAGCAATGGGATTAAAGCCTGGTGATGAATTTGAAATTAAGCTGGGATACAAGCATATTCACTTAATTCAGGTGGACACAGATAAAAAAGGAACTCAAGCGGATTTAGAAGCTGACTCTGAAGATGAAGACTTAGAAGAAGAGGAGTAAATTTTTCTAATAGTGAGGATAAGTTAAAGTTAATGCTAGAAAACTTATCCCTAAAGCCAACTTTATTGGCTGCTTTAGTTTATAAAATTTCTTGCTCCTGAAAAATACGATTAGACCTCTTGCCAAAAAGACTGCTTTTGAGAGAGGGTGGAAGAAGAAAGGGAGAAAAGCTAACAACAAAAGCAATTGTTGGTGGTGCTGAAGGAGCGATCGCACCGCTACACCGCAGAAAACTTGCTGGGAAGATAAAAAGCTTTTCTCTCTGCAAGCAAAAATTACAATGACAAGAAGTCTGTCGTGTTTTTATCTATTTCTTCGATTACCTCATTGAAATTGGGAAACCTACCAGGACTGTTTACAGTCATGGTTTTTTTCATAATATGGGTAGGATGCTGGTTACCAATAGCAGCATTAATAGTTGTAACTAGAAACTGGCGACCCCACCAACCTTTACAACCACAACAAAAGCTGTTTTTATTAATACCGCTATACCTATTAGCACCGTTAATTTTTTGGGTAGTTACTGCGCTCACCAACACATCTTTTTCAGATTACGGTGTTCTTAGCAATATTTCTATACTAGGTTCTTTTGCCCTGGGTTTAAGCTTGGCACTGCTAAGTTTGGCGTTGATGTTTTTTTCGCAGTTATGGTTGGGTTGGTGCAAATTTAATAAGTCTAATATCAAGCAAATATTATCCCTTTTACTACCTACATTTTTGGTGGCGGTAGTAGTAGGTGGAGTGGAAGAATTAGTGTTTCGAGGTTTTGTCTTCACGCAACTACAGCGGGATTATTCCCTAGGGACAGCAGCAGCGATTTGTAGCTTGATATTTGCCATACTGCATCTGGTATGGGAACAAAGAGAAACTGCACCTCAACTACCCGGATTGTGGTTAATGGGAATGGTGCTGGTACTAGCAAGATTTGCTGACAATGGAAACTTAGGCTTAGCTTGGGGATTGCACGCGGGTTGGGTGTGGGCGATCGCCACCTTAGATACGGCGCAACTAATTGATTATAGCGGGCAAGTTTCCCCATGGTTAACAGGTAAGAATCAAAAACCCTTAGCTGGGGTGGTGGGAATTTTGTGTTTGCTGCTAACCGGGGTTATTTTGCTTCAGGCGATCGCCTTTTTTCCAACACTCCGTTCTTAGCAGGTATAGTTTAGTTTGCTTGCTTCCTTTAACAATCTACTGAGCAAGACCGCACAAAATCAACTGTGGGGCTTATCTAGGTGCGGTGAGAATTTTGCTGCTATGCTTGATTTTAGTATCCATCAGCCGCAGATAAGATAAAAGTATAAATTTAAACAAAACCCTCCTTTCATCATCCTTTCATCAAGATATGAGTTTTAGAGCCTGGGTTAATAGATTGCTAATTATTTTTCTGACGCTTATTACCTTTGTATTTATCCTTGTAGGTAAAAAACTCAAACTACAAACAGACAGCAACAGCACGCCGAATTTCATTCCCACAGACGCGCGCCAAGCGCGACTTCTCGTTAGAGAAGCTGGTATTTGGAGTCCAACAAATGTCAAGTTGCAAGCGGTGAAACAAACAGAAAAACTTCAGTCTTTTAAGGAAAAACCGCCATTAAGAAACAATCAAGCAGCTAAAGTACCAGACTTGCCTCTGCCTTCTTTTCGACTTACCAAAGCTTTTAAAGAATACAGAAGACCCGCAGATGATATTGCCTTAGCAGATCCCAGTAATTATGGAGAGCGTTACACCACAGATATCAATGGCGTACCCGTTCACAATCAAGCCATTATAGTATTGCATGAAACGGGGGATTCTGCATCTAGTGCCATTAGTACTTTTCAAACGCCCCATGAAAATAGCGACGAGCAAGTTAGCTATCATGCCATTATCAAGTTAGATGGGACAGTTGTTTATACAGTCCCGCCGCAAAAGCGAGCTTTTGGTGCAGCCAATTCTGTTTTCTATGGACCGAATGGTCCAGAAACAGTGCAAACTAATCCCAATTTACCACCATCTGTGAATAATTTTGCCTATCACGTGTCTTTGGAAACACCACCAGAAGGTCGTAATGAAAAACCAATTCATGTTGGATATACTGATGCCCAGTATCGTTCTCTGGCTTGGTTAATAGCTCAAAGTCAAGTTCCAGAGGCGCGGATTACTACCCACAAAGCGGTAGATAGGTCTGGTCAAAAAAATGACCCCAGGAGCTTTGATTTTGAGAAATTTTTACTTTTATTACGTCTTTTTCGCCAGCCGGTTGCAGTCAACTAGCTACTTGCTGAAGCTGTAAATAGTTTGGGTTTTGAGCTTTTGGTAACAAATAGACGAAGGTAAGGTTCCTGGGGGGAATGTTTGTCGGTCTAATTGTACTTGTAAGTTGCTGAGGGGATCTACGCCGGGGGAGATGAGAAATTCCAGCTTTTGAACGTAAGGTAAAATGACGAGGTTGTCGAGAATTTTACCAATCGCCTCAACGTAGGGATGACCTTGTTGCGTGTACCAATCGTGAGTTGCCAATCGTGGTTGATCGAATCCTAAGTGTACGGTGAGGGATGGTTTATCAAACAAGGCGATCGCTAAAGGACGTGCTTCTTCCTGTAGTAGTAATTCCTGGCTTTTTGCTAGGTGGCGCAATTTTTCCAAGCGTTCGTAGCGTTCGGTAACTGCTTGCGGGTCATCTTGCCAGTGGATGGCGACTGTGACCAGATAAGTCTGCAACAGCATGTGACCCAGCTTTTTCGCTTTTGTGGCTAGATAGTTGGAATTGTAATTATTCGCTTCAATTAACAATGGTACCCGGTCTACCACTTCCATGTTATAGCCTTTAACACCGGCAATTTTGCGGGGATTGTTTGTAATCAAGCGAATTTTGTGTACGCCCAGGTCCATGAGGATTTGAGCGCCCATACCGTAGTCTCGCAAATCTGCAGGGAATCCCAAGCGTTCGTTTGCTTCTACAGTATCCAATCCCATATCTTGTAAAGAATAGGCTTTGAGTTTGTTAATCAGTCCTATTCCCCGTCCTTCTTGGCGCAGGTAGACGACTACGCCTTCGCCTGCATTTTCTATCATTTTCAAAGCTGCTTGCAGTTGCATCCGACAATCACAGCGCAGAGAACCTAAGGCGTCACCTGTCAAGCATTCCGAGTGCATGCGCACCATGATCGGTCGCTCGCCAAATTGGGAGGGATCGCCTTTGACTATAGCGACGTGTTCGGAATTATCTAAAGTATGGCGATAGGCGTAGATTTTGAAATGGCCGAACTGGGTGGGGAGATCGGCGACGGTTTCGCGGATGACCAGGCGATCGTGTCGCAAACGGTAGCTAATTAAGTCGGCGATGCTGATGATTTTGAGGTTGTAATGTTTGGCGTACTCGATTAGCTGCGGTAAGCGCGCCATGGAACCATCGGGGTTTTGGATTTCGCAAATTACTCCTGCGGGGTACAATCCAGCAAGTCGGGCTAAATCTACTGCTGCTTCTGTATGTCCTGCTCGTTTGAGCACTCCTCCTTCCTTGGCTCGAATCGGGAAGATGTGACCGGGACGGCGCAAATCCGAGGCTTTTGTGGTGGGGTTAATGGCCACTTGGATAGTGCGAGCTCGGTCTTCTGCAGAAATACCCGTGGTTACACCTAGGTGGGGGGCAGCGTCGATACTGACAGTAAAGGCAGTTTGGTTTGTATCTTTGATGTTGCTTACCATCAATGGTAAGTCTAATTCGTCCAAGCGATCGCCTGTCATTGCCAGACAAATCAACCCCCGCGCTTTTACAGCCATAAAATTGATTATATCTGGGGTAGCAAATTGGGCGGCACAAATTAAGTCGCCTTCATTCTCTCGATTTTCATCATCTACTACCACAATGATGCGACCAGCTTTTAACTCTGCTAAAGCGGTGTTGATCGAATCAAATTCAAAGGCTTGGGTTGAAGTAGTCTTGGATGGAGACACAGATTTTAGCTACTCAAGGTAAATTTTTTTTACAAAATTTCTGTTTTGATTTTACCTTTTTTATAAGGCTTGGGGTGGTGAAAAGGGGCCAGCCAAATACTTTAGGATAGATTTTCTGGTTCGGATTCTTTGACGGTAACCACCAAACAATCGAGTTTCTGGGTGTAACTACTTTGCAAAACTGGTTGCTGTTGTTTGGTAGTTGTTTGTTCTGATATGACGTTCTTGCTTGCACCTCCTCCTGCTAGGGTATCGCGCTGGTTGATGAGGTAGATGCTAATTAAAGTTAAGCCAACTCCCAGCCATTGTAGGGGACTGAGCACTTCTTTGAGCAACAAGCTGCTAAATAATAAAGCAAATACCGGCGTTAGGAAGGTGAGGGAACTAAGGCTGGTCAGATTGCCACTGGAAGCAAAATAGAAAAACAATCCGTAGGCGATCGCGCTACCAAAGACTGTAGCGTATGCTAAAGCTATTCCATCTGCTGCTGTTAAATGCGATAATTGCTGCGATTCTGTTACCGAGGAAATTGCCCATAAAGGCAAACCACCTAATATCATATGCCAACCAGTGGCTGTGACAGGATCGGCGTGGCGACTCACAAATCGAATTAAAACCGTTCCCACGGCCATGCTGAAAGCAGCTAACAGCATTAACCATTCGCCGCTTTGAAACAAAGAGTCGAGGATGCGCGGGATAGTAAAAGCAGCGTCTTGCAACTGCTGTTGCCAATCCACTGGTGAAATAATGGCATGATGGGAAAAAATACTTACAATCCACTCATCGGGTAAGCCAATTAAACTAATACCCATAAAGCCTAATAAAAGTCCTAGCCATCCCCACAAGCCTATGTTTTCTTGAAACAGCCAAGAAGACATCAAGGCCACGGCTAACGGTTGGGAATCTATCATTACCGAACCCAATCCTGCGCCTGTTCTTACCAATCCTTCCGCCAAAAAACCTTGAAAGAAAGTGCCATCTACCATAGCAAATAAAGCTATCCACAACCAGGCTAACAGACTTTTGGGTTGGGGTCTGCCCATGAATGCTGCTGCTATCAAAATCAGTACCCCGGCTGGTAAGATTCGCACTCCCGCCATGAATAATGGTGTTGTGTGGGAAATAACTCCCTTCATCGCCACCATAGCTGTACCCCACAGGAAAAAGGGTGCGATTAAAAGTAGGGGAGCAAGGGGTAGTCTAGATGCACTGATTTTCAGCTGCATGGATAGGAGTCGCGCCTTTTTTTTCACAACTGCAAAAATGCTTTACCTAATTTTACCTAAACATTGCGTTTTGTAAAGCAAATAATGCTTAGTTGCGATAACCAACGACAGGCGATTCCAAAGTTGCTATTAATTTTACATTGAATTCTGCCTCAAACACTGCTTTTTTGTAATCTAAACTCCACAGTTCCAAGCTACAGTCATCATCAGGGCGAGACGGGTAAATTCGCATTTTTAATTGTCGCGATAGGGGATCGAATTCACATTGCAATTCCGTTATTGCTCCAATTTGTCGTCGGTCTAGAGCCACTGCCAGTCTTAAGATCGCACTTAATTGGCTGACAATTTGCCGGTGCTCTTTGTGCACGAGATTGCGGAAATTTTCGTGTTTTTTCTTGGGTGGTGATTTGCGATGATAGCGTGCTATGTTGGCAATAATTTCTATTTCAGTTTCGGTATAACCGAGTAATTCGCCATTGCGAATGAGATAGTAAGAGTGTTTGTGGTGAGAGTCGTGGCTGACATAGTGACCGCAGTTGTGTAATATGGCAGCAGCCCATAACAGTTGCCTTTCTTCTGCTTTCCAGTTGTGGAGAATGCCTTGGGTTTGGTCAAATATACTCAAAGCAAATCCAGCGACGCGATCGCTGTGTTCCCAGTTGACGTGGTATTTTTTAGCACTCTTGATTACGCTGCGCTGCCGCACCGAACTTTGGTAGCGCCAGCGGTCTTCTATCAAGCCATGGGTGAGCATCCAGTCTACAATTACTCCTTCTCGCAGAGAACGCTCGCACACCACCAGGGATTCTACTCCCAACAGGGTCATGGCTTCCTGTAATATTACTGCTCCTGCCAGTATAACTTCAGACCTTTTTTCTGGCATGCCAGGTATTGCCGCCCGTTCGGAATTCGTCATTTTCCGTAGGCGATTTACCCACTCTCGCAAATCTTTAAGACTGAATTGATAGCCGTTGAGGGTATTGGGAACAAAACCTAATTTTTCTCGAGCGTGGATTGTCGCCATCGTTTCGATGGTACCGGAAGTTCCCACCAAACGAGGATGTTCGCCGAAGCGTAGGTTTGCCAATATTTCTTCTACGGAACGTTCCAGTATTCCGCGCGCGTATGCTTGCAAGTATTGAAATTCAGCGTTACTAATCGGGTCGGTAGTAATCAGTTCGTTAGTCAGTCGAACTGCACCAATTTTTGTGCTGGTTAAAGCTCGCTCTTGATAACTATCACCTAAAATTAACTCTGTGGAACCACCACCAATATCGATGATGACGTGGGGTTGGTTGTTGAACTCCATTCCAGAGAGCACACCCAAGTAAATTCGCCGTGCTTCTTCTTGTCCAGAAATTAAGTCAACATTCAAACCCAGCTCGACTTCTAGCTTTTGTAAAAAATCCTTGCCATTGGGAGCTTCTCGAACAGCGCTAGTTGCCACAGCAATGATTGTTTCGGCGTTGAGAGTTTTGGCTATTTCTTGAAAGCGCCGCAAAGTAGCGATCGCTTTTTCCATTACTTCTGGTTTTAAGCATCCAGTAACTAAATCGCGATCGCCTAGTCTTACTGTTTCTTTTTCTCTGCCAATAATAGTAAATGCTGGCAGCATTGGTTCAATCCGCACAATTACCATGTGCAGAGAATTTGTTCCCAAATCAATAGCAGCGATGATTCGCTGTTGCTTTTCTGTTGGAGCTGAGACACTCCCCCAGTTAGTAGAAACTACGTTCACCATCTATGTTGTTCTCTCTGTTTAGGATGGTAGGAGCCGATAACGTCGTTCGCATAGCGTGTCGGATAACATTGCTATGCGTTCGGCAGACGAAATCACATAGCGCTATTTGTGGATAGTTCACCCGGCTGCAACAGCAACTGAAAAGATTAGTAATACTGATTTCAAGTTGCCACTGGAGATTTTGCTTTTATAAATATCAAATAACAAATATCAAATAAAATTATTCTAGATTATGTAAAGTTGTATGAACGGCAAAGTTTATTTCCAGTCCCGGCATTTTTAGTTTCTCATCTGAATGAAATTGCTATGGTAACTATGCCAGAATCAAAACAGGAACCGACGTGGCTTGCGATCGTCAAGCTTTTGCGATGGCACAAACCAGAAGGACGATTGATATTAATGATTCCTGCACTGTGGGCTGTATTTTTAGCAGCAGATGGAAAACCACCTTTAGCGTTGGTGGGAGCAATTGTGGTGGGAACTCTAGCTATCAGTGCAGCTGGCTGTGTAGTAAACGATTTGTGGGATAAAGATATAGACTCGCAAGTGGAAAGAACCCGCGATCGCCCCCTTGCTTCCCGCACCCTTTCGATCAAAGTTGGTATCGTTGTTGCGCTTGTTTCTTTTGCATGTGCCGCAGTTATTGCTTTTTATCTTAACCCACTATCGTTTTGGTTGTCTGTGGCAGCAGTTCCCCTCATTTTGCTTTATCCAGCCGCCAAACGTGTCTTTCCTATACCGCAGCTGGTACTTTCCATTGCTTGGGGTTTTGCAGTGTTGATCGGTTGGAGTGCTGTAACGCACAACCTTTCCTTCCCAACTTGGCTGTTGTGGAGCGCAACGATATTTTGGACGTTGGGATTTGATACCATTTATGCCATGAGCGATCGCGCTGACGACAAGCGTATAGGTATTAATTCCAGTGCTCTATTTTTTGGTGATTACGCTTTTGTCGCTGTGGGCATTTTCTTTACCGGTACAGTTTTTTTTCTAGCTTGGCTGGGAGTTGCCCTACAGCTTCAGCCAGCCTTCTGGTTCACTTTAGCACTTGCTTTTGTTGGTTGGCTGTGGCAATTTCTAAGCTTAATGTCAAAAGACTTACCTAATTACGTATATGAAAAATTCTTCCGACAAAATGTCTGGATTGGTTTTATTGTTCTTGTGGGAATGATTCTCGGCTAAGTTTAACTTAAACATGCTTGAGCGAAAGACTTGGATGCTGCTGTCCCTCTGGCACGGTTGCTATGTATTCTAGCATTCGAGCTTGCAGTTTTTGATATTGCTGCTTGAGGAGATTTTTACTCAGCTGCAAAGATGATGAACTCAGTAGAGTCTGACTTTGCTCTACCCAATTTTTTAATATTTGCCGCTGTTCTAAGGCAATATAACTACTTTGCACGTTAACGCAAAAATGAGGCGCTTCTAGTGTAAAGAAAACTAAAGGATAGCGTTCGTTTTCGGCTAAATGACTTACCAAGCGACGCTTTTGAGGATTTTGCATATCCAGGTAACAAGGTAGCCACTTCGGACCAAATTCTCGATGGTAAAGCAAAGTAACCCACAATAGCGTTGGATGCGGCGATGGAACAAAAATAAACTGGTTGCAACGCATTGAGGAAGTATACTTGCTAATGTCTTGTAAAGACATCATTAATAAAAGTGCCGTTACACAGCCATGGTTCCCGATGTCTAAAAGCTGGGGAAAAACTATCTCTTGAATCGGCTTATTTTCAGGCCAAGTTAATTTTTGACATGCTTGTTGTATTGGCAAAGCCAGTCCAGAATAGGAACCGGAAGATACATGAGGAGAAGTTGTTATTTCCTGTCGGGAAAAAGTTGAGTCAGGTTGGGAAACAGACGTTGTCTCCAGTGTTAAACTTTCTAAAACTTTCAGGACTTCACCTAAATTTTGAGGGCGATCGCCAGCTGATTTTGCCAAACAAGCCATGATTAAATCATTAAGCTTCTCAGGCAATTTTAAATAGGGATTGACATCAGCTATCTTCCGTGGTGATTGAAAGTGATGAGCTTTGTACCAAGCACCAAAAAAATCCGTTTCTGGTTTCCAAGGCTTTTGATTGGTGAGCATTTCATACATCATCACTCCCAAGCTATAAATATCAGAACGCTCGTCTAATTCACTTCCGTCTAATTGTTCCGGAGAACAATAAGGTAAGGTACCGTGAAAAGTCCTGCTTCCACCCGTTGTTGTTTTCGTTGTTAAAAATTTCGCAATTCCAAAATCTAAAATTTTTACTAACTGACCAAGTATAGGATCGGGAATAACTAATATATTGGCTGGCTTAATATCTCTATGTATGAGCGGATAAACCTTACCGTCCATATTAATACCTTGATGAGCACACTGCAATCCCAGACAAATTTGACGGCAAATAGCAACAAACATTGGCAAAGGAGTAGGAATCAAGTCTTTCAAACTTTTGCCGCACAGATACTCCATTACGTAGAAAGGCTTGCCTTTTTCGCTCACACCGTAATCTGTTACCCTCACTATGTGCAAGCTCTGTTGGCTCAAAGCTGCACAAATCCGAGCTTCACGAGCAAAATCCTCTTGCATTTTGTCTCCTAAAACAGTTTGAGACAAAAACTTGATAGCAACTGGTATTCCTCCTAACAACATATCATCTGCTAAAAAAACCTCTCCCATGCCTCCTCTACCAATTATTTTTTTTAATTGATAACGATTGGCAATTAATTTCGGAGCGGTTGTAGAGTCAAATGAATTAATATTCATTATTACAACCTCAGCCACAAAAAAATAGTCGCGTCATCTCTGTTCTCATGTCGCTATTTCTCACTGAAAAATTAAGTATGAGGAGAATTATTTGGTAAAAAGTCTAGAAATAATTCCACTAACTTCGAAAACCAAGTTGCTTTGACCGTCAATCCATCTTGTTTTTGTTGTTCGGCTAGATTTTGAACAATTTCTAATTTCATATTCTCATATTCTGACTTCAATATAGCTTTGCTTTCGCTCAAGGAAATAGCTTTGTCTGGTAAATGATAACTCATTTCTAAAAACTCCGATAATTGCTGGCGCTGAACCGGAGTTAACGTCAAAGTAACTACCTTGGCACAATTAATCGGTTCTTCTAAAGCAAAAAATAACAAATGATAATAACCAATTTCTGCTAAAAGATGTAAGATTTTTTGTCCTTGATTATCTTTAATATCTAAAAAATAAGACAACCATCTTGTGATTTTAATTTCTTCGTCTGTTAACATAGTTATCCACAGGACCACTGGATATAGATTTTTTTGAAAAATAAATTCTATACAAGTATTCTTGTCCAAAAAACTGGTTATTTCTTTTTGAGGCAACATTGCCCAAAAAGTAGGTACAGTTCCTTGTTGGGTATAAAGCAAATGTGGAAAACAAATAGCAGCTACAGGTTTATTTTTTGGCCAAGTCTTTTGCAAACAAAGCTTTTCAGACAAGGAGGTTATAGGTACTAACTGTACCTGTTCGGGAACACGACCAGAAATATTAATAGTGGTGGTATCTTTATTATGTTGACGCTGAATATGCTCTAAAGTTTCCAAGATTTGATTAACATTTTGGGGACGGTCGCTGACTTCTTTAGCTAAACAATCATTTACCAATTTTTTTAATTCCTGAGGTATTTTAATCTGGGGAGCAACTTCTTCAAGTGCAGGTGGTCTTTCAAATCGATGAGCTTGATACCAATCGCCAAAGGAATGACTTTTAATTTGGAATGGATGTTTACCTGTTAGCATTTCAAACATTAGTACTCCCAAGCTATAAATATCAGAGCGCACATCCAATAATTTCCGCCCTTCCATGTGCTCGGGAGAACAGTAAGGTAAACTACCTATAAAGGACTTTGTGAGTGTCATTCCAGAGCGCTCAGTTAAAAACTTAGCAATACCAAAATCTAAAATTTTTACAATTTTTTCTTTTTTGACATCTTCACTAATGAATATATTTTCTGGTTTAATGTCTCGATGAATAACTGGATATACTTCTCCCTTGATATTGACACCTTGGTGAGCACACTGTAAACCCAAACAAATTTGATGACAATAATTTAAGAAAATAGATAAATCTAATGGCTTGACTTTGAGAATATTTTTAAGATTTTTTCCCTGCAGATATTCCATTACATAAAAAGGAATTTTCCCCTCTGTTACGCCGTAACTAAATACTCGAACTATATGTATACTTTTACGACCTAATTGCGCACCAATAAAAACTTCTCTGGCAAATCTTTGCAACATTTGTTGATTTACCAAATTTAAAGACAAAATTTTTACTGCCACCGCCATGCCACCTTTGACAGAATCTTCTGCTAGGTATACTTTACCCATTCCTCCTTTGCCAATGACGTCTTTAATTAAGTAGCGATTATTGAGAAGTTTACCAACGTAATTGTCTAATTCTTCTTCTTTTTGCAGCTCGTTCTGATTAGTATCACGTTCTGACATAAAAACTTTTCATCTCCCCACAGGAACAAAAATTTTTTAAATTTTTCATACTTGATTTTAACTACTAGCAACAAACAGAAAGGATTTTAAGCCTTATTTAACATATTTGCGAATTAATAAGTATGAGAAATTGTACGGAAACTCCACAATGAATATATGAATTTTGTTTTTAGTTCCGTAGATATACTAGGCTGTCAAAAATAAATATAAAAATAAAATTAATTTTTATGTTATGGATTTACGGAAATTAATTAGCGTTCTCCGTCGAAAATGAGATGGCGCAATAACCTCAAAAATGGTGATTCTTTTTTCAGTTGAAAGGCTAATATCTGCGTACGTTGAAGAAAGTTGAAATTATTATCACTAATGAGGATTAACGAGCGGTATCCGCCAGGTAATTTAGAACCTAAAGTTACACCTTCGATATTATCCAACAATATATTCAATTTTCCCAAATCCAATAGCAAGCTTTTTTTAACTGGTTTGATATTTGGAAAATTTGCTGCTAAAAGACTGTGAATATGGTGGATATCGGTTGCTCCTTTTAAAGAAAATTGAAACAGAGCTGCCTGAAACTTCAAGCCAGTAAAATACCGTTCCAAGCTGAGAAAGTGTCCTTGATTATCTAGAGCTAATAAATCAGCTAAGCCGCTGATAAATTTGTGGGAAATATTAAAAAATAAACTGGAAGCAACCGGTTCGGTAAAGTAAAGAAATTCTTTTTCTGGCTGATGGGTATGTAAATTGTATTGTTCGATTCGACAAGGAGTATTAGTATTTGGCGCGGCAGCAGAACCATCTTGAATTAAAGCATTTTCCGTAGCAGTGAACAAATATTTTTGATTCGGTGTAATTGTCAAACTTTCTAAAGCTAAATTGTTGCGGATACCTTGCTGACCATTTGCAACTGGTAAAAATTTATCAGGAATAGGTAAAGTTGTAACTTCTTTTCCCGAAGCTAAAGAAAACTCTTTTATAAAAGGACTAATAGCTTGATTGGCGTTACCTTCAGAAGAAATAAAGACAGTTGCTTTGTTAGTGACAGCGATACCTTCAGGGTCGATACTACCAGGGGGAAAGTTTTGACCAGTTTCACTGCTTAAAAAAGTCACAGCAACAGGGATAACTCCACCGTTGTGAAGCGAACCTTTGCTTAAGTCTATTTTCAGGGTGTAAATACGAGCAGCTGTTTTGTTGCTGCGGTCGTCAGATACGGCGTAATAAAGGTCGTTTTGTTCATCGTAAGTAATTCCAGATAATCCTCCTACCTCGGTATTTTGAAACAACAAGCCTGTTGGCAAGGTAGCAGAACCGATAAAATCTATGCTTGTTATCTCAGCAGAATTGAAGTTTGCATAGATCAAAAAAAAGACGCTGAAAAAGAGAATTAATATAAATAGATAAGGTTGAAAAATTGCTAGCTTTTTATGAGAAAGCACATCAAATAGAAATATTTAATTATTTATACATTATTTATACAGCCAATAATATCTATCCTGAAAAAAATTAACAAGCCAATCTTTGACGCTGCGGGTGGCGCGACAATCATCTTCGTTGTAACGCTGTATGACTTCTAGCAAACTGCGATCGCCTGTTTTCAACCAACGATCGTACCAGTAAATACACCTAGCACCGCTTGCTTGCGGATCGCGCCATTCAAAACCCAACCAACGGGCGATAGTTTTTAAAGCGTAGCTTTCTACTGGTAAAGCTACACTGCGGGTTAATTTTTCATACACATCGACAAATCTATTGAGTATGGGTTGCACGCCAACTTCGGGAGTACGGTAAAGTTTTGCCAGTCGCTTTACCGCATCAGCTTCGTAAGCACAAAAATGATATATAGGCGCCTCTGGATATTGCCACACCAAGTCCAGAAATTGCTGCCAAATTAATTCTTCATCCTCTGGCTTGTGTGCCAGTAGGGAATAAAATTTTTCTTTGTTAGTTTGCTTGTCGACAACCAAAACTCCTAATAAGTAATCTAAGTTTAAATCTGGTTGGGCTTCAATATCAAAATAAAGTTCTACAGAATTTGCAAATTTCATTTCCTGATTGATAGCGCTTTTTGATGAAAATTCCTTAGTACTTAGAACTGGTGGTAATTTTTGTTGCTTTTTTGTCAACGATGCAGTGTTTGCTGTTCCAGTTTCTAAACCATGAGGAATAACTGGTACGCTTGTTAAGACAATGGGGCGATTTTCCAGGATAGATTGAGCCTGTAGCACGAGTTTGTAGGCTACTTCCCTATCAAAACCAGGAAGATTTTCTAGCGTGGCTGGACTTGTTTGCGACAGTGATTCTACTGTAGTAATATTTAATGCTTTCAGTTGAGTGTAGCGAACGGGTGTAATTCCTGGTAGAAGAGAAAGATGTTTTTGGGATTGAGCGATCGCATAACAGCTGCTATACCAATGGCAAAGATTGCAGCGTTGACGACTAATAAATAGTTCTGGTGCTGTCAGCTGTTCTAGGGATTGAATAAATTCCTGGAGAATATCCTGCAAATGCGGTTGCCATTTTGTCAAGTCCACGCAATAGTGCTGTTGTTTACCGCGCAAAATTAGCCAAGCTGTTTGTGGTTGTGCTTGCTGTACTATCGCCAATACTTGGGCGTGAAATGTGGCTAAAACTTGATATTCTTGCTTGGGACGCTTTCCTAGTTCAATGCTGACCGGAACATAGATCCAATCTCCAAAACAAGATTGTCCTGGTTGCTTGATGAGTAAATCCGGACAGCTAACTAAGGTATACTTTTGAGCTTCTGTTAAAGAAGGGGAGACAGACAAATGCCTGTAAAAAGATGCAGATAGGGTTTTTAATAATTCTCCATCATCTTCCAAATTTACCAGTTGCTCGCTGCTTTTTATCTGGCCGGTATCTGCAAGCGAGGAAACCTCTGCAACGCACAAATGCTTTGAGTTTTCGTTTTCTAAAAGATCCAGGTATTTAGCTAGCAGCACACCTTGGTGAATGCACTCTACTCCTTGCTGCATCAGCTCTATAGTACCTGCGCTTCCTTTTTGCCAATCTCCCAGTTGATAGTTTGGTCTGCTATAGTTCCATTGTGCCAAAACTGTTCTCTGGTAACTTATTTTGTCTTGTTGCAGTTTCAACAGCAAATCGTTGGTAGCATCTATTTCGCTGCACTTACCGTGGATATCTAAGTAAGGTCGGCGTTTGCAGCGTTGAAATTGCAGCAGGTGTTCAGCATTTATTAACATTACTTTAAGCTAACAAGAATTAGCTCGTTGTGGAAGTAAGCCAGATAACTAAACTTACTGTTAATAAAGGTACACTGTTTGCGGACTGGTGAAAAATCAGCTAAACTCTATTCCTAAAATCGATCAACGTCTGCAAGTAAGCATCTGGCATCCCCACATCAAAACTCTTTCCCTTGACAATATATCCTGTTATTCCCTCTAATTGACGCAATTGTTCCAAACACGTTGTTAATTGAAATTCTCCGCGTTCTCGCAAGTTGTTATTAATATTGCTTTCCAGAAAATCAAAAATTTTGGGTGTAAGTACGTATAATCCAAACATACATAAAAAATAGTCTTTTTTGATGCCTTCTACACGTAGGTGCTGACGTGCGTACTCAATAGTAGGTTTTTCGTAGATTTGTGTCAAAGACAATATAGAATTTTTCTTTTGCCATACTCCTTTGACGCAGCCAGCCTTAGAGATGATTTCTGCTGGCATTTTTGTCAAACCAACAACGCTATGATTAACTTGTTTATATATTTCTAATAGTTGACCGGCACAAGATGTTTCGATTTGGGATGAGTAAATATGGTCGCCGAGCATTAGTAAAAATGGCTCGTTGTTTATCCATTCTTTGGCACAATACACGGCATGACCGTAGCCTTGTTGTTCTTTTTGAATCAGAAATTTAATTTTGTCACCCATGTCTACCAGATATTTGCTGTATTTTTGATTTTCGGGTGAGAGTTTCTCAAAAAGGTCTGCTTTGGGTGGAAATTTAAATAAGTCTGTAAAAGTCCTTTTATCTTCTGGTTGTACAATAATTCCAATTTCTTCAATCCCAGCATTGATAGCTTCTTCGACTATTAATTGAATTACCGGTTTAGCTCTGCCATCTTTATCTAGAATTGGAAACAGTTCTTTTTTAACAACTTTAGTTGCCGGGAATAACCGAGTTCCAAAACCCGCAGCAGGTATAACAGCTTTTTTAACTTGTTTTGTTTGCATAAATCGTCAATTAGAGACATTGCATTTTGGGAAAATCTTGTTTGATGATTTCAAGAACTTTTTGTTGAGATTCCTTGTCCTTGACAAGAAATTGTGCAGTTTCATCTCCTTGGGAGCCAACACCTTTCCCACTCCAAACATAAGGTTAAATTGGTTGATGATTCAACAGTTGGTGCAGGGCGGGTGCTGTTAGATGCCGATCAAATTCTTCCTGTGCTTGCTTAATCAAAATGCCGATTTGTTGGGCTTGGCCTTTTTCTATGGCACGAATAGCAGCTTGAGTAATTTGATAGTCAATAAAGCCGAGATATTTTTGAACATTTGCTTGTACTTGATTGTAGGCAAAAGGATAACACTCGTTCAGGGCCTTGAGAATTTTTTGAGTATTTTTCCTAGCTCCCAGATCTACTATGACAAAAAATAAATCCTTGGGAACACTCAGTTCAATGATATCAGTGCGATCGCCATCAAAAATCACAGTGATGGAACGATTACCGTAAGCACAAGCTTGATCCATCCGTCCGCAGGGAGAAGGGGTAGCAATTTCTGCTAGATAGGCAATTTCCATCTCTTCGCGACATTTGGAGGTTATACACTTGGTTAAATGCCCTTGCCACCAAACACAAATAGCCGCGCTCGATGACAAACCTTTTTGAATTGGTAAATCTGTATAGTAATTGTCAATTTCTGGTCGGCCCACACCTCGGTCTGCTCTGACAAGAAATTGGTAAGCAATACCGGCAGCATAACTGAAAAATCTGCCGCTTTCAGCTTCCAGCAATAAAGCTTGTTTTTCCATCTGTACGGTTAAGGTTCTGCGGTTACCGTCGCTCAAGCAGGCGTGCAGAATCAGTAGATTGGGGCTTGACTTTTGGATGCAGCCCCTGATTTGTACCTACCAACAGCGCTCAACCAACTTCTAGTTCTGAGTTGAGGGTGCGATAAGCCCAATCACTATGTTCGCCAAACAAACACAAACGCCCGGGAACGAAAATTTTCATATATGTCTTTTATCTTACCTTTGATAAACTCACATTCTTAGTGATAAATTGCTAGAAACAATGGCATACTATTATACATTATCGTTCTCAGGATTGAGATGAAACCTTTAGAAAAAGCACTTTTGTCATAGTAACTTGTTGCTTTGTTATACTAGTGTCAGTTGAAAAACTGTCACTCACCCAAGTCCTCGTTGTATCCAAGAAAAGATATCCTAGAATTTGTGCAAGGAGTAATACCACTTCACCATATGTTTGCCACAGCTTATTTTCGCAGTAGCCTAGGAGTTAAGGTTTATTGCGAACATTGAATGTTGCATCAAAAAAGTGAATTGGTAGGTATTGATATTAAATGCGCTTGAGAGGTGCAAAGCTCTTAAGCGCATTTACGTAATTAGCGTTTCATCGGAAATAACATCTCAATTAGCCAAAACAAAGTTAATCAACTTGCCCGGTACCACGATCACCTTTTTAACTTGCTTGCCTTCTATGTAACGTCGAGCAACATCTGATTCGCGAGCGTACTTTTCTAACTCAAATTTGTCAGCCTGAGCTGGAACTTGAACGGTACCGCGGGTTTTGCCCATAATTTGAATTACTAGGGTGATTTCATCAGCAACTAATGCTGCTGGATCGTAATGGGGCCAAGATTCGGTATGCACTGAGTTGGTGTTCCCCAACAAATGCCACAATTCCTCGGCGATATGGGGTGCAAAAGGTGCCAGCAAAACGACTAAGGTTCGAATACCCTCTGCATATACAGGCGAATTTTTACAGGTAGCGTCAGCAAGCACGTTACTTAATTTCATCAATTCCGCAATGGCGGTATTAAATTGATACTCGTCTTCTACGTCTTCGCTAACTTCTTTGATAGCAGAGTGAATTGCCCGTCGCAAGTCTTTTTCTGCTTTAGTCAATTCATTTGTACTAGGGCGAGCGATCGCTCCACCACCAACCTCAACAAAATCATTTACCAAACGCCAAACTCGGTTCAAAAAACGAAACTGACCTTCTACATCTGCTTCATCCCACTCTAAGTCTTTTTCTGGTGGCGCTTTAAACAGGATAAACATCCGAGCCGTATCCACACCGTATTTTGCTATGACATCTTCCGGCGCTACACCATTTCCCTTGGATTTAGACATGGTGGCGTAAACCAGTTCTAACGGCTCACCTGTCTTGGGATCGCGCGGATTGTTGGGATCGACAAGGTTGGCGGGAATCCATTTATCTTGACCAGATTTATTGGGATTTACGTAAGTTAAACCCAATACCATACCTTGGGTGAGCAGGCGTTGGAAGGGTTCATCAAAATTTAACAAGCCTCGATCTCGCAATACTTTTGTAAAGAAGCGCGAATACAGCAGGTGCAAAATTGCGTGTTCAATTCCACCTACGTATTGATCTACAGGCATCCAGTCGTTAACTTTGGCAGGGTCGAAAATTTGCTGTTCGTTCCTAGCATCCGGATAACGCAAGAAATACCAAGATGAATCAATAAAAGTATCCATCGTGTCCGTTTCCCGCTTGGCAGGCGCTCCACAACTCGGGCAAGGTACATTTACCCAGCTTTCCAAGTTAGCCAGGGGCGAACCACCCCGTCCGGTAATTTCCACATCTTCCGGTAATTTCACAGGCAAATCTTTCTCGGGAACTGGCACGATTTTGCAGTTGGGACAGTGGATGATGGGAATAGGTGTTCCCCAGTAACGCTGCCGCGAAATTAACCAGTCTCGCAAGCGATATTGTACTCTTTCTTTGCCAAAGCCTTGCTTTTCAGCATATTCTACGATCGCTTTTTTGCCTTCTGTAGAATTCATACCGCTAAACGGACCAGAATTTATCATTATACCTGGTTCGGTGTATGCCTGTTCTAGGTCAGAAGGCATTGCTTCTGCTTCTTTTGATGGTGCAATTACTACCTTAATTGGCAAATTTTGTTCTTTGGCAAATTTGAAATCTCGCGGATCGTGGGCTGGTACCCCCATTACCGCGCCAGTTCCGTACTCATAAATTACATAGTCAGCTATCCAGATGGGAATTTCTTCTTGTGTAAACGGATTTATAGCTTTACCACCTGTGGGGATACCCCGCTTGGGCTTATCTTCGGCGGTGCGTTCCAACTCGCTTTCGTTGGTAATTTCTTTGACAAATGCTTCTACCGTTGCTTGCTGTTCGGGTGCAGTTACAAGCTTGGTTAAGGGGTGTTCTGGCGCCAACACAACGTAGGTAGCACCGTAGACCGTGTCCGGACGTGTGGTATAAACGCCTATTTTTTCTTCTCTACCAACAATGGGAAATTCTAAATACGCACCTATGGATTTGCCAATCCAGTTCGCTTGCATTAATTTCACGCGTTCTGGCCAGCCTGTTAATTTGTCCAAGTCATTTAATAATTCTTCGGCATAGTCGGTGATCTTTAAAAACCACTGTCGCAGTAATTTCCGTTCCACTTTGGCTCCACTGCGCCAAGAACGTCCTTCACTGTCAACTTGCTCGTTTGCCAATACAGTTTGATCGACGGGATCCCAGTTTACTGCTGCTTCTTTTTGGTAAGCTAACCCTGCTTGGTAAAACTGCAAAAAAATCCACTGCGTCCATTTATAATAATCTGGAGAACAAGTAGCTATTTCGCAGTTCCAGTCAATCGAAAAACCCAGACGTTTCAATTGCTGGCGCATCTGGTCGATATTTTGATATGTCCATTTTGCAGGCGGTATACCCCGGTCAATGGCAGCGTTTTCTGCTGGTAAGCCAAAGGCGTCCCAACCCATCGGATGCAGTACCCGATACCCTTGCATTCGCTTGAGGCGGGCAATCACATCGGTAATGGTGTAATTGCGAACGTGACCCATATGCAAACTGCCCGATGGATAGGGAAACATAGATAGGGCATAATATTTAGGCTGAGTGCTATCTGTGGGAGTTAGATCTAAGCCTTGTTCAGCCCATTTTTTTTGCCATTTTTCCTCAATGGTTGCTGGGTTATATCGGGAATCCACTAAAAATTCTCCTACTGGATCTGTTATCTTGTCTGCCTCCATATTTTAGATGGTAGGCAAAGTAATTAAGTTGGGATAAAAAAGCAATGACTGATTTTAATGAAAGTTTTTCTCCGTCACTGCGAGTTTTTGTCTACGGTACCCTCAAACCAGGTGAAGTTAATTACCAAAGATATTGTGATGGTAAAGTAGTAAAAGCTACTAAAGCTTTCACGTACGGTCAATTGTTTGCTTTACCAGAAGGCTACCCGGCAATGACGCCAGGTCCTCATCCTGTTTACGGGTACTTGTTAGAATTTTCCTGTGTTGATGTTCTTACTGATTTGGACGAACTTGAAGATTACGACCCTACTAGAGCTAGCAGTGAAAATTTATATTGTCGGCAAGAGGTAGAAATTTACGATCTGCAAGGGCGATCGCTGGGTCGAGCTTGGGCATACTTTATGACACCAGCTTTGGTTGATAAGTCGGGAGGAATTCTTGTCCCCAATGGCTGGTGGACTGGTGATAAGTAATAAAGACTCTCTTTGACAAGTGTCCCGTTATTACTTTTTATATTTATAGTTACGAATTTTGAAAATATATATACTATAATTCTTAATTTCCCTTCCGAAGCCGACAGAGGACTTACTCTTTCCTTCTACCGTCGAGCCTTTAGTGATAATCGTTTTCCAAGTTCCACGATTTCAGTTGCTTTTGTGGCTCAATGGCAGGTGATTGCGGAGATGATTCTGCTGCTTTCGGAATAGCCATGATCGGGTTGTTGATGGCAAGCATTAATGGTGCGGCCGCAACCGGCTCGGATTTTACCTGTGTCTGTTCTGTTGATTGTTTTTGGGCTAATTTTGGTGTTATTTCACTATTTGGAAGCAGGCTAGATACTGCGGCGATGACGGTAGCAGCTACAGCAGTACCTCCGCACATCCAAGCTAGGCGGCGGCGACGCAGACGAGCCATCACTTGTTGAACCGTTTGTTCTAATGGCTGCTGCGACTGTGGTACAGGCATGGTTCGCAGACCCTGGCGCAGCTTGAGCAATCTTGCATACAAACGTTGTACGAATGGATCTTGCTCCAGCCATTGTTCGACTTGTTTGCGTTCTGCTGCTGTTACCTCTCCATCGAGGTAAGCACTCAATAACTCGAAGCGATCGCGCTTCACCATATCCATAGCACCCGTTGAATCATTGGTATGGTTTCCCTTCCCCTCTGAAAAATCAGAGAATTGCAGGTGGGAATAACCTTGAAAGGGATAATCAGTAGTCATCTTAACATTATTACCAATTCAGGCACGGGTTGACACAGGCAGCTTGTTAAAATTAATCATACTTTCTCCTGCTGGCAAAGGAATTCTGTATTTTTTTACAAGCCCTTAGTAAATTATAACATCGTCCTTTTTCCCGAGGATTAAGTAAGATTTAGGCATCCAGATAATTTTGTAACTGGGCTTGCAACCTGGATCTAGCTCTGGCGATTCTCGACTTTACTGTTCCCAAAGAAACTCCGGTAATTTCGGCTATTTCCTCGTATGCCATGCCTTCAATTTCTCGAAGAACAATGGTTGTGCGAAATACTTCTGGTAAATCGGCGATCGCTTCCCTTAATTGTTCGTAAAATTCTCTAGTTGTCAATTCTTCCTCCGGTCCGGGAGTATCTCCAGCAATTTCCCAATCCATCTCGCCGTCATCTACAGAACGGGGAGCATCCAACGACACGGGAGTAACGACCCGTTTGCGTTTGCGTAACTCGTCGTAAAACAAGTTAGTGGCAATGCGACTCAGCCAGCCCCGAAATTTTGATGGTTCTTGCAATCGCTTGATATTTCGATATACTCTTATCCAAACTTCTTGAGCTAGATCTGCCCGATCGGGCCAATCTGGTGCTAGATGGTATAAAACCCTATCTACTTGGGATTGATAGCGACGCAGCAGCTCCGCGAAAGCAGCACGATCGGGACGCAGTCCTGCTTGACAGCGCAAAATCAGGTCGTGGTTGGAGAGTTTGTCAACTTGCACCGATGCTTCCAGAAGTGTGGCATCAACCGTTGACCAGGATACAGTAATCGATTGACTCATAGATCGTACTGGGTTTAAATCATCCCTATCTATTAGACCTACTGAGCTGCACGAAGTTCCTTGTCTCAGTGACGGATTTATGACTGGAACACTGTACACCTGTCATAACGCGCCGATAGGTAGCTTACGTAAAATCACTTAGGCTTTCAGTAGCCTAAGTCCCTATTTGTCTGAAAATTTCCAATTGGCTTGATTGTCATCAATTCATCACATTCCTTCTCCAGAGACTGCATTAGCTGTAAAAATCTTAATTTTCAAATTTTCACAGGCGAATCATCACATGTGGTTGAAACTAATTATCAGCTTTGCTGAAGTCAATAGCAATAATAGTTGCACCCCGCTTTTGGTTGCAATTAAGACCGTTATTTTGTCGGTAACCTTACCAAAATAGTTGGTGTTGGTTCTTGTGGTTGCTGAGGATTAGCACCAGCATGGGATTGATTAGGTACGCGAACTTGCAAAAACAAATTCAAGGAGAATGTAATTGCGATCGCTAGTAATAATTTTTCCAACATGGTCTTTCTCCCACCCACACCGCTATATTGATTGACTGCTACACCTGTTGGTTTCCTGAAAGTGAGTTTTTTAACTTAGTTTTTCAGATTCAAAAATGGCAGAATTTGTATAGCCCTAGTTTGCCCGCGAGTATCAAAAAATAGATGATGAAACCAATAAAAGTTTGTAAATTTTTGGTAATCGCGACATCGCCAAAAAAGGTTTAGCAGTCCGTGATTAAGTGTAAATACACTACAGACACACCTATTTCCTAATGTAGAGTATGTTAGGAACAACATATTGGCACATATTGGCACAAAAAGAGGGCTTGGTCAAAAGGGTAGATGGGAGAGAAATAAAGATGGTGATGGCAAGAAATGAGTATGTAGCGCGTGTAGCAATGCTGCTTTGTTTTGGTACGGCAATTCTGTCGCTGGTCGTTCACTGGCATCTATCCGCTTCGACAACGCCTGTCGAAAGTTCCGCAATTCAAACACAAGGTGCAGCTACCGCAGCAGATACAACAAGTCTTAGAAAGCTAGGAGTGTCGGGACCTTTACAGCTGCTGTGGGCAAAAGTTTCCACTCCCAAAACTCTCCCATTCTCTGCACCTGCTCAGCAAACAAAAGTAGTAGTTGATTTAAGCGATCGCCGTGTTTACGTTTACCGCTTTGGTCAAGTGATCGCTAGCTATCCCACAGGTATTGGTAAAAAAGGTTGGGAAACACCTACAGGTACTTTCCAGGTTACTCAAAAGCAACTTCATCCAGCCTGGCGCCATCCTATCACTGGTAAAGTATTTCCTGCAGGGGCCGACAGTCCCCTTGGAGACCGATGGATAGGTTTTTGGTCAGACGGGCGCAATCAAATTGGTTTCCACGGCACCCCAGATGACGAACTAGTCGGTAGCGCTGTTTCTCATGGCTGTTTGCGCATGCGCAATCCCGATGTTAGCCTGTTGTACGAGCAGGTGAGTTTGGAAACACCGGTAGAAGTAAGGCATTAATTAATTGGTAGTTGTGAGCTAGCAAGGAATCCGAAACCCACAACCACAAACTGCTTAGTTGTCTGAGGAGTGGGATTTTTGCTCAAAATTGGGCGCGTAGACTTGAAGTAAGTTACTGACTTGACGCAGGATCTCGTTGCCAGTGTTTTTACCCAAAGCTTGTCGTTCTGGAAAGAAATTAGGTCGGTCTAGGTAGCGAGCGATCGCTTCATTAACTTGTTGAGCGATCAGTTCCTCAAGTTCTGCTTTGGCGCGCTGACGTTGATAGTTAGCACCCTCTTCTGTGGTCGCGTACAAGGGAGGTAGGCGATTGAGAGCATAAGCAGCAATATCTCCAACATCTAGAGAACTTTCACTGGTAGCTTCAATTTCTGCCACACGAGCGATCGCCTCGGTAAGAACCAGTTCTTCCATCACGTTGATAAATTGTTTGCGTGGTACCGCCACCACTTCACCGGTTAACAATGCTCCCATCAAGCGATCTAACGCCATATACTCTTCAATAGAGAGTTCGCTAGCATTGTCACAAATGCGCCCGACTTCTGCTTCCATGGCTGGTGTCAAATAACCATCCTGGAGAGCTTGTTCCACAATTTTTTCTATACTCATAACGCTCATTTTCTCTAAGCCATCTAAGCAAGGTAGGGACGGTACCGCTCTAATTTATTCTGCCCAATTACAAGCAGAATATAAACAAAAATTTACTACTTGTATTCTTGATATCGCCAGGGTACGGGATCGACGGATTGACCGTTGACATATAAACCCCAGTGGAGGTGGGGACCTGTGGAAGCACCAGTAGAACCTACTGCACCAATTACTTGACCGGGTCTAACGATGTCGCCTTCTTTGACGTTAATGCGACTCAGATGCATAAAAATACTAGTCACTCCTTGACCGTGGTCAATGCCAACAACGTTACCATGAACTCGGAATCCTTGGGATACTTTTCCTACCAAAGCAACTCTTCCTGCAGCAGGAGCAACTACAGGCGAACCTTCTGGAGAAGCGTAGTCAATACCCCGATGGTAGTAATCTTTAGCAAACTTGCCATTATAGTAGCGGCGTACGCCGTAAACAGTTGTAATCCTACCAGCATTGGGTTTGAGAAAAATGCCCTGCCAATACTTTTTCGGTGTTTGCAAAGCTTTAAACTCTGCCACGCGCCTGAGTTCGTATTCTGTAGCTTCTACTCCTGCAGCCTTTGGGGGTAAAGTAATGCGTTGGACGGGAAAGTTGCGATCGCGCACCCACACTGTCAAGTTCCGTACCTGACCTTCTCCTGTAATCTGAATTGTTCTGGTTCCAGGTTTTTCTAGCGGTGTTGTGGGAATAAAAGCCCGATACTGATTAGGAGCGATTTCAAAAGCTGGATAGGTTTTATTGCCAACGGTAACCTTAGGATTGCTATCAGCTTTAGGATTGTCTAAATTAATAAAAACCGACAGCGTGTCCCCTAACTTGGGATGAGACGGATTTACTTTTACCTGTAAAGCAAAAGCTGCAGGTATTGCTAAAACTGCGGGCAAAGTAGCAATCATTGCCGCCACAACAGCAATTTTGGTAGAAAGTTTAATTCTCAGACCAGACATGATTATCGATACTCTAACTGTACTGTTGAGAAACAGACTAGGGCAGTAAAGGTTAGTTCCCTCAAAACAGAAGGTACAAAGCTGTTATAAGCTTTACAGAGAAGCTCTCCACCGCTATATAAAAATTTGTATGCTGAGGTTAATAGGTCTTAATGGTTCTTTGAAAAACTTGTGCAAGAAGATTTTAGGTTAATAGTTGACTTGGTATCAGTTCTCGCCGTCGCAGCCTGTGGAGGGCTGTTAGCAGCACTGTTACGACAACCTGTTTTACTTGGGTATTTAATCGGCGGTATGGCGATTGGTCCTGCTGGCTTGGGACTGATAAAAGAATTAGTTCAAGTAGAGACTTTAGCTCAGTTTGGCGTCGCCTTTTTATTATTTGCTTTGGGAGTGGAATTTTCCTTTGCACAGCTTCAAAAAGTGCAGGCGATCGCCCTTGGCGGTGGAAGTCTGCAGATTGCCCTAACGATTTTGGTTACCGTTTTAGTTTGCGGAGTCACGGGAGCTTGGGGAGCCTTACCAGCTAAAGGTGTATTTTTGGGAGCGATTTTATCTTTGTCTTCCACGGCGGTAGTACTCAAGTGTTTGATGGAGCGCAACGAAACGGAAACGCCCCACGGACAGGTAATGTTGGGTATTCTGGTAGTGCAGGATTTAGCCTTGGGACTGATGCTGGCGGTACTACCGGCTTTACACCAACCTGGAGAATCAATTGGAATCGCAGTCCTTACAGCTTTAGCTCGACTTGGTTTGTTTGCTGCAGGTGCAGTCATCGCCGGAAAGTGGCTAATTCCACCTTTGTTGCGACTGCTAGCTCGTACTGAAAGCCGAGAACTATTTTTATTAGGAGTAGTAGCGCTGTGCTTGGGAATAGCCCTGCTAACAGAATATTTGGGACTGTCCATTGAAATGGGAGCGTTTGTCGCCGGTTTGATGATTTCGGAAGTGGAATATGCCGATCAAACTCTTACTTACGTCGAACCTCTGCGAGACATTTTTGCTAGTTTGTTTTTTGCTTCCGTTGGCATGTTAATTGACCCCCTGTTTTTGTGGAATCACCTGGAATTAATTTTGGGCTTGGTGGCATTGGTATTTATTGGCAAATTCTCCATAGTCGCACCTTTGGTGAGATTGTTCGGCTATTCAGTCAAAACGGCGTTAATAGCTGGCTTTGGTCTTGCTCAAATTGGAGAATTTTCCTTTGTGCTTGCTAGTGAAGGACAAGCACTAGGACTGGTTTCCCGACAAATTTATTTGATGATTTTAGGAACAACAGCCGTCACCTTAGTATTTACTCCTTTTGTACTGCGCTTGGTACCGATAGTGTTCAACTGGGCAGAATCCATTCCCTGGCTCAAACCTTATATTGGTGGAGAAGATAAGCCACTAGCAGTCGCAGAGGAATTACCGGTCAAAGACCACGTGGTGGTCTGCGGCTATGGGCGAGTAGGTCAAAACTTGGTGAAATTGCTACAGCAGCACAACTTGCCTGTAGTAGTTATAGATCAATCTGAAAGTCGAATTCAACAATTACGGGAAGCTGGAGTACCGTATGTTTACGGAAATTGCGCCAGTTTTTATGTTCTGGACACTGCTGGTGTCCACCAAGCCAAAGGTATGGCGATCGCCATTCCCGATCCCATGAGCATTCGTCTTTGCCTCAAACGTGCCTTAGAATTATCTCCCGATTTGGATATAGTTGTTCGCGCTACTAACGATAAAAATATTGAGATCCTTTACCAGCTGGGAGCACGGGAAGTTGTGCAACCAGAGTTTGAAGCTAGCTTGGAAATGGCAACTTATATCTTAACGGTTTTGGGATTGCCAACTGCGACAGTACAGCGGGAAATGCAGCAAATCCGCAATCGCCATTATCTCGATTTGCGACCAGAACAATCAGCTTCTCAAGTTTCCCGCCACCTGCGCCAAGCTACTCAAGATTTGAACAGTCGCTGGTATCCCCTACCAGATGGTTCGCCCTTAATCGGGATGAGTTTAGAAGAGGCGGATATGCGTTACTTAACAGGGGTCAGCTTAATGGCCATTCGCCGTCAAAATGGCGAAGAAATAGATTATCCTCATACCGACACTAAGTTAGAACAGGGCGATCGCTTGTTAGTGGTAGGATCTGATGACGAACTGGCAGCTTTGAACGAATTTGCCCTGGGTAGAGCCGCAGTTCCCACAGATAATAGTGCTTGTCAGTGGATAACACTCAATAATGATTGCCCGGTGCTTGGTAAACGTCTGGAGGATTTGGAGATCCTGCAAAAATTGGCAGTACAGGTACAGGCGATCCGCCGAGATGGCAAATTTATCCGTTCCCCAGATCGCCAGACGAGTTTACAAGCTCGCGACCAATTGCTTTTGTGTGGTAGCTTGCAAAGTTTGGAGCAATTAGAAAATTTCCTGGTTCCCAAAACAGAACAGTCGCCGTCCTTTCCCACTACCATTAAAGCTGGGGAAGAATAAAGATAAAAGAAAGCCTCGGCTGCTTTTAGCCTTTCGGTTTAATGTAGGCGATCGCCTGCTTCCACACTATCGTCTGTTGGTTGTTTTCGTCTACCAGACAAATACTGTGATGATCCTGCCAAATAACTTTTCCTGTCAATATTTCGTTCGTTATAAGTTTAATGTCTATAGGCGATGCTTGTTTAATCAGGTTCTGTATTTGCCTGTTACTAGGTAGTGAAGTGTCAAATTCCGCGATCATAGTCATTAGTAATTAACCATCGGTCATTAGTCATTTATCCGTGACTAGTGACATGCAAGAAAATACAAATATAATTCACCACTTGGCAAAATGGCAATCGAATTTACTAAGTATCACGGTTTGGGCAATGATTTTATCCTGATTGACAATCGCTTGTCATCTACGCCCCTGCTCAGTCCCAAGCAAGCACAAACTTTGTGCGATCGCCACTTTGGTATCGGCGCTGATGGTGTAATTTTTGTCCTACCCGGAGTCAACGGTACGGACTACAGCATGCGAATTTTTAATTCCGACGGTTCGGAACCAGAAATGTGCGGTAATGGAATTCGCTGTCTGGCTGCTTTTTTGGCAGAATTAGAAGGCGATTTTCGCCACAAATATCGCATCCACACTTTGGCTGGTACGATCGTGCCGGAATTGATGCCTGATGGTCAAGTGAAGGTGGATATGGGTATTCCTTTGTTACTCGCCGGTGAAATACCCACAACTTTGTGTCCAGCTGGTGAAAAAGTCATTAATCGCCCGCTGGAAGTAGCAGGAAAAGTTTGGGAGGTTACTTGCGTGAGTATGGGTAACCCCCACTGCGTTACTTTTGTAGAAGATGTCGCAGCAATTCCTTTAGAAACTATCGGTCCTTTGTTCGAGCATCACCCTGTTTTTCCCCAACGCACCAACACTGAATTCATTCAAACAGTACGCCGAGATTATTTGAAAATGCGAGTCTGGGAGCGAGGTGCTGGTGTTACCCTTGCTTGCGGTACTGGAGCGTGTGCGTCCGTGGTGGCTGGAGTTTTAACGGGAAGGTGCGATCGCGCTGCTACTGTAGAACTTCCTGGAGGCTGTTTGCGCATCGAATGGTCTAACGCAGACCGGCGAGTTTACATGACCGGACCTGCAAAAAAAGTTTTTCAGGGAAAATATCAACTGTCCTAACACTTTCCAAATCGACGTCGGTGCTGGTCTTGATTCTCCCACTACCCCTTTCCCATCTTACCGCCATCTGTATTTGCTGCCAGAAATCATCAATTTCAGATGTTTTCACCAGGTACGTTGGGAAAGCCATCCGCTCTGAAAAAAATACACCCACCAATTTCAAAATCACCCCTTTGCCATCAATACCGCTCACGAAGTGTTGTCTTGTCAGCATCTTTCTCAGTAATTCCAGGCGTTTTGTCTTTAACTAACGGTTTTTTCGTAGCGGCCGTAGCCGCATATTAACTGGATTTTTAGCAAACAAAGAAAAACTTTTTACAGTCACTTCCTAAAACGAATATATTAGCGTTGAGATATTTAGTCAAATTTAAAACATTATTAAAGGATAAAAAGTCCCCAAAATCGCTTTTTTAAGTGAAATTACGTATAAATTTTTTCTAAATAAATTACGATGAACAAAAAAGCCTTTTTGTTCGTAAATTTACTTAAATGACGGTGCAAATAACTCAGAAATAACCTTTTTATTCACCCAACAGGGTGAATGCCTAACACCAAAGACCTTCTACCCTTAAAGCAGAAGCACCTTTAATTTTAATTTCCCTGGCAAACGTGCTTATCATCAATTGCCCAAAAGATCGAAGCATGGACGAAATTGCGAACACCCCACACCCATTGAATTCTCAAGCATGGTCGCCGCGAGAAAAAATAGCTGCTTGCATACCAGGGATAGTATTTCAATTTTTACAGCGGCAAGATGGCTTTCAAAGCTTACTTTATATTAGTTCTGGCTGCAAACAGTTGTGCGAGTTAGAACCACAAGTCGTACAAAAAGATTTTCGGATACTTTACAAACTTCTTCATCCAGAGGATGCAAAAGCATTTATAGAATCGGTCGCTCGTGCGCGGGTCAGTGCACAAACCTGGCGTTGGGAAGGTCGGATAATTACTTTTAGCGGTCAACTCAAGTGGATTGAAGGTTGTTCCCATCCTGAAAAACAAGCAAATGGAGACATTATTTGGGAAGGGGTGTTGATAGATATTACAGATCGAAAAATAGCCCAGCAAAAATGGCAAGAAACCGAGCTGTGCTATCGAGCAATTTTAGATGCTATTCCCGATTTAGTATTGCGCATCAGTTGCAGCGGAGAGTATTTAGACTGCAAAGGTAATACTGCAGCAGAAGTAATTGGCAAAAATGTACAAGATTTGTTACCCTCTGATGTAGCTTCTATTTACCAAGAGGCGATCGCGGAAACTTTAGCAAGCGGGAAGTTACAAACGCGTGAATACCAACTGTTAACGCCTTCAGGAATAAAAAATTATCAAGCGCGCTTAATCAAAAGTGGAAAAGACGAAGTACTTGTAATTGTCCGGGACATTACTGAATGGAAACAAACAAAATTAGCGCTGCAAACTCTGGACCAAAGGGGAACCCCAAAAATTTGCGCTATTCAGCAAATTTTCGGGGACCCCGACCAAAAATTTGCTTTAGCTTTTCGTTGCAGTCCCAATCCCATTACGATCAGTACTCTGCAAGAAGGACGCTACATAGATGTTAACGACAGCTTTGTCCAGCTCAGCGGTTACGAACGTTGGGAAGCAGTAGGTCGTACTGCTTTGGAATTAAATATTTGGGCCAACCCTAGCGATCGCATCAAATTTTTACAAAATTTACAGCGGCAAGGAGCTATTCGCAATCAGGAATTTGCCTTTCGCAAAAAATCCGGACAGATAATTTTAGTGCAAGTTTCTGCCGAGATTATACATCTAGATGGTACTCCTTGCCTGCTTGCCGTCAGTCAAGACATCACAGAACGCAAACAAACAGAACTTGCTTTGCGCAAGTCGGAGGAAAAGTTTTCCAAAGCTTTTTATTCTAGTTTGATCGCAATTGCTATTCTCAGGCTAAAAGACGGATGCTACCTTGATGTTAACGATGCTTTCGTGCAAATGACTGGTTTTAGTCGAGAGGAAGTCATCGGTCGCAGTTCCAAGCAGTTAAATATTTGGATGCATCCTGCGCACGGGGACACCATCACAAAGAAGTTGCAACAACAAGGATCCATTCGCAATCTGGAAACGGTATTTTTTACCAAATCCGGTCAAGCATTAGTGGTGCTATTTTCTGCCGAGAGTATCACCATTGCTGGTCAGGCGTCCATGTTGTGGGTTGTTTATGACATTACCGAACGCAAGCGCGCAGAAAAATTACTGCGTTTGTCAGCAGGACGCGATCGCTTGTTAGCACAAACATTAGTACAAATTAGGAACTCGCTGGATCTTGAGCAAATTCTGCAAACTACTGTTAATGAAGTCCGCCAATTTTTGCAAGTAGATAGGGTATTTATTATCGTCAACACCTGCAATACTCGATTTAGAATTGTTGCAGAATCAACAGATCCCAAGTATCCCGCAATTGTTGGCTGCAAGAACAACTTCCATCGAGGAGATTGGCAACAATTGCAAACGCTGCTGCTGAGCGAGCAAGTGCGCGTAATTGAAGATATTACGCAAATACAGCCATCTCCCCAAATTGCAGCAGTTTGGGAAAAATTTCAAACCAAAGCTATCTTAGCTGTACCAATCATGGTTGGCAAAGAATTGTTTGGGGCATTAATTGCTAATTCTTGCAGCAAACCACGTACTTGGCAAGCAATGGACATAGATTTGCTGCAGCAGTTATCCCAACAGTTGGGTATTGCTATCCAACAAGCTCGACTTTACAAACAATTAGCACAGCTCAACGCCAATCTAGAACGTCAGGTACAACAGCGCACTACGCAATTACAGCAAAAAATCCAACAATTGCAAGAAATTCATCAAATTAAAGACGTTGTGCTGCATACAATTTCTCACGATTTGCGCACTTGCGTGGTGGGTAATTTGATGGTGTTGCAAAATCTGCTCAAAAATCAGGAAATAAACAGTCAATCAAAAGATGCGCAGTCTTTGGTCGCAACCGATGGGATACAAAATCTGGAGGAAATAAGCGGCGTGCTTCCTTGCTCTTATCCTTTAGTTTCTACTTCCTACAGTTTTGCCACAACTGCAGCTGGAAATAGCTGTTGCGCGTCTTCGTCTTTGATTTGCGTACCTCGTTCTACAATCGAGCGAATGATTCAGGGTAACGATCGCCAGCTGCGAATGATTGATTCTCTACTAGAAATTCATTCTAGCAAGACCCAGGGAGTGATTTTAAACAAAGAGGTAATTCCATTTCACACCCTTGCAGAGGCTATTTTCAAAGA
>Ga0272448_1000185_pt1 | contig 94739 bp, 99 predicted proteins | sample YNPCB0191_FD_202220 | JGI IMG/M metagenome (GOLD analysis project Ga0272448, IMG submission 202220) | Hot spring sediment microbial communities from Yellowstone National Park, WY, United States - YNP-CB-019-1 | ecosystem: Environmental > Aquatic > Thermal springs > Hot (42-90C) > Sediment... | reverse complement strand
TTGCTTATTTTTCGATTTAGAGGTTTTTAGAAATGTACTTTTACACTAGGTCTATGAATTTCTTCTGAATCATAGATTGAACTGTGTATCAGGCGATTTTTATTGAGGAAAAAAGGAGGGGGCTAAATTCCTTTTTTTTGCTCTCTCCATTCCCTGGAAATTGTCTCCCATCCCGGGACGTTCGGGTGTCACTCTCTCTGTCACCTTCTGCCTCGCCGAGAAACCCTCGTTCCGGTCTGCACCTGCACGTGCCGGGGCGAATTGTGCAGGTGCCGGGGGAAGGATGCACCCCCCCCATCCCCCACCTGGTGTACACATTACCCCTGGGCACGGCTAAATTCCCATGAAAAGGGACCCGGGACGAAATCCTCCCCGATGAAAAGCCCTGATGTCTCGTCGGCCTTCACGAGAAGCCTGTCATCCTCTGCGCGGTACCTGATATCCAGGTGCTGCTTTTCACTCTCGCTCCCGATCCACAACCGGTCGTCGCGCGATTCCCACGTCAGGTCCATGGACTGCATCAAGGGTGTCTGCTCATCGGGTGCAACAAGCTCGAACCGGCCGGTCCCGTTCCCAAGGAATGTCAACTGGATGGCGACCTTGTGGGGCCCGACAAAACCAAAGTACTGCCAGGATCCCGGGAACGGGTTTGTCCCCGTTTTCACCGTGGCAGGAGTCGCATTTGTTTCCTGTTGAAAACTGCCGCCGATACAGCCGGAAAAAAGCAACGCGCCTGCCATGAGGAGGAGGAGAGGGAAAATTAACGTGGCTGCGTGTCCATTCCCTGCATTCCCCCGGCACAGGGGACCCCTCTTCCCCTCCCTACGGAAAATGCCTCTCGTTTCCGGTAGTCTCATAAAGAGAGTGAGATGTGTGAGTTTATGAAAGGGTCACCCGGAAACCCTTTCGATTCTTTTATCGCAGGATATTCTCGACCTGTACTGGTGGGAAATATCGTCCCATATTATCTCCTTGATCTGGGCCGCAAGACGCATGCTCACCACACCGGGGTCCTCACCCGTTTCCCTTGCAATATCCCTGGCAAGACACGCAACGACGTCCTCATGGTAGGGGACTGCACGTCCGGTTATCTTCCAGATTGCGTACTCCATCTCATCTTTTAATGTCGGGCGCATTCTTTTGCCTCCACAGAAGAACGACGGGGATGGGAAATACCAATTGTTTATTTTTTAATCAATGCCTATGAAGGTAATGGTGGCGACACACGCCAAGGAAAACGAGGGGCGCAGGAGAGCAAAATGATGAGACTGATGGGACAGATCCCTGACCACGGAAGACCCCTCGCATGAACGAGGTCGCTGTCCTCACGATTGCCCTTGCGTTTCTCTTCACTTTCACGAACGGGTTCCAGGATGCAAGCTCGGTCGCAGCAACATTCATCGCCTCCCGGTCAGCAACACCCCGCAAGGGTATTGTCTTCGTGGCACTCTGCGACTTCCTCGGGGCACTCTTCGGGGGAAGTGCGGTCGCGTTCACCATCTCCGGCCTCCTTTCCCTCGAGCCGGGTGCCCGGTTCCTCTCCGTCATCTTCACCGGGATACTGACGGCCACCGGGTGGAACCTTGTCACGTGGTGGCGGGGTCTTCCCTCCTCCTCGACCCATGGCCTGATCGGCGGTCTGATCGGTGCCGGGGTGGCCTGCGGGGGGATCGGGAGCGTGAACTGGGGGTTTCATGAACTCCTTTCTCCCTCGATGCAGATTGGCGGAGTCCTGAAAGTTCTCCTTTTTCTCTACCTTTCTGTCCTCCTTGGCCTGGCCGCGGGGTACGCGATGCGGTCCGTCTCAAAGATCGTCCTCCGGAACGCCCGGCGGGGTATCAATTCAACAATTGTCCGCCTGAACTGGTGTGCTGCTGCACTCATGGCTTTTTCAAACGGGGCCAACGACTCCCAGAAACAGCTGGGAATTATTGCCCTTGTCCTCTTTTCTTCGGGTATCACGGCAGGCGTGGTTGTGCCCCCCTGGGCCCGGGTGACATGCGCAGCCCTCCTCGGGGCAGGTACACTCTCTGGCGGGTGGCGAATCATGACGACGATTGGCAGAAAGATCTTCAGGCTTGAGCCGGTCCACTCGCTTGACTCGCAGGTGTCATCCGGTGCCATCCTTACCATCTCAACGGTGGCGGGGGCCCCTGTCTCCTCGACTCATGTCATCTCCTCGTCAGTCATCGGTGTTGGGGCAGCCGAGAACCCAAGAAAGGTCTACTGGGACGTGGGCCGCGAGATACTCCTCGTCATGGCACTGACGATCCCTGCAACAATGTTCATCGGGTATGGGCTCTCATATCTTCTCCTGCCCATTCTCGGAGGCTCGTGATGGGAGACGGGACATTTACCATCAGAAAGAAAAAGAGGGGCCTTTTTGACCACATATTCCCCGTGGAATACGATTTTTTAGCCATGCTCGAGGTTCAGGCGGAAAAAACGGTGGAATGCGTGGAGGTTTTTGTCAGGTGGCTGTCCACCCCGCCGCGTGCAGAGCCTCTCGAACTCCACCAGAGGGGTATTGCAATGGATGCCATGCGGTATGAGATGGAGGAGAGGCTGATGGAATCATTCTCGACACCCTTTGACCGGCAGGACATCTACAGCCTTTCCCGGCAGATGGACTACATCGTCAACTATTCTTACGAGACGGCGCGGGAGATGGTTGCCTTTGGTGTTGATCCTGACGAGGCTATCCTGACGATGGCGGGCGAACTCCTCGAGGGAACACGGTGCATGGCAAAAGGGGTCAGTGCATTGTCCGATGACCGGAAATCAGCCGAAATGGCAATCAGGTCTGCAAGGGACACCCTCCATCGCATCGATGATACCTACATCGAGGGCATGGCACGGCTCTTTCAGGGTGGCATCCCCATGGAGGCGTTGAAGAGGCGGGAGATTTACCACCACCTGAGGGATGCAGGGAGAGTCCTTCGGGCCACCATCGATATCCTGCACCACGATATCATCGGGATGAGCTGACCCTCCGGGGCGGAATAATCACAAGGAAGGGGTGCCGAAGCGTGGCCGGGAACACTCCCCTCCGGGATTGTGCCAAAAACACTGCACGCCCCTTATCCCCCTTTTGGGGGCCTGGTTCTCCCCCGGGAGAGTTTTAACAGAGTTTTGAACTATCTGGATCAACAATATTTAAATACTTCCACCTCAATCCTTTTTTGAGGCACCTGAATATGCCAAAACCAGTCAAGAAAGCGCCTGCAAAGAAGAAGGCCAAGTCAACGAGGAGTACTGCATTCGACCTCCCGATCGCACCTGTGGTCCGTATCGCCAAGAACAGTGGTGCGGAACGGATCAGCATGGAGGGGACCCGGGCAATCGTGGCCCGGACCGAGGCATATATTGCAGAAGTTGCCAAGAAGGCTGTCAGTGCGGCAAGTGCCGAGGGAAGGAAGACCATCAAGGCAGAAGACGTGGAAAAATTCTGATCTCCCAAGGATTTTTTTTCTTTACAAGGTAGTCTTTCCTCGCGGGTTATTCTCTTTCCTTCGGGGCGATTCTTTCTTCAAACGACCTTGTACTCCCTCTCGATGACAATGCCCTCGATCATCCTCTGGGCATCGGGTTTATTCCGAGAATAGACATTCTCCCTGGTGGAGTACGGCCCGGTATACGTGATGACCCAGACTTTCTTGTCAAGGAGTGTGAAGTACTGCATGAACATCTTTGACGGGTTCCCCCGCGAATCGCGGGTATAATACTCGATCCAGTAGGCCTTGTTTCCCGAAATGGTGGTTTGCGCTGTCTTGCTCGTGGCCGTGATACCGAGGTCCTTCTGGAGACTTGCAACCTTCCTGTTGAAGTAGTCTTCAAAAACAAGCGTCCCGGGATGGAGGTCAATTCCCACTGATAGGGAAGCAACGTACTGGTAACATTCGCTTGTGACGGCACTGCACGAGGTCTCGACGGGGGCCGTGAACGTGACGACCGGGTTTGTGGAAGTGCCCTCGTGAATTGTCCAGTTAGGGGGATAGGGGACCGAAAAATGCCATTTCGTGCTGTTATAGACTTTCCATGTAACCCCCTCGGGGGGCGGGATTGCTTCTCCTTCCCCTTCGCTTTCTTCTCCCTCCAAAACCGTCTCGTTCGTGCGGGACAGCAGGGTCAGGAGGACCTCCTCGTCAATGGACGTATTCTTCTCCATCAGAAGGAGGATGTCCTGGAGGGTGAGGTTGTCCGTGTCGACATCCTGAACCGTTCCTGGACTTTCACTGCTTTCTGTCCCGACCGCCACGGGCAAAGTCATACCAGGACTCCCATTGTCTGCGCCGGTGGACATTTCTGTCTCATTGCCGAGGGGTGGAAAAGCCTGGTGGTAGGCATACGTCAGGGAGCGGGAGATCTTCCCGGGAAGGGTGTCCCCCTCACCAGTCACGATAAAATATGCATTGAGGGAGAGAGAGAAAACGAGGAGGACTGCAAGAACTTTTACCGTGTCCATTGTCGCACCATGCCAGGATTAACCCGTCCCGGGGAGGTCTTCTTCCGTCCTATTCTTTTTCATTGCCCTTCCGGATATAGCTTGATCTTTGGGAACAGGAGGGTTGGGGTTTTTTAGCAAAGGAATGCCCGGGGAAAAATTTCCCCGAAAAATGACGATAATTTTCAATCTTTTATGAGAATGGCCCCAAAAATGACGAGGAATATTCCGATCAGGATCCCGAGAATGCCAATGACTCCCTTCAGAAATGCGATCACATCCGGCAGGAACACCCAGACCCCGTATCCTCCAAGGATCAGGAGGACGATCCCGGCAATGAGGCTCGCAATACCTGTTTTATCCATGTGATAACACCATCCTCTCCTTTATCTTACAAGTTTTTTCTCTTTTAGGTGATAAGCATATTGTCCAAAAAGGGATTAAAATCAAGTGAAAGTCGGGGTCAATGCCCGCATCAATCGGATTCCTGCATTGCAGCATAGACCTGGCGGAATATCTCGCGTGTCTCCAGGCCTTCTTCCCGCGAAATTTTTTGAATGGCAAATCCAACGTGGACCAGCACGAAATCCCCCGGTTTTACATCGACGAGGTCGAGCCTCACTTCCTGCCGGAGGTCTCCATAGTCGACAATACCGATATTTCCCTGCTTGATCTCGATCACTTCGGCCGGGACCGCAATGCACATGGACTATTTCACCTTGTCATAACACTATGGTCATTCCCGTCTGATAAATAGTACCCACGGGGAATCAAAACCTGCGGATTAATTTTATGGACGGTCACTGACTCACTCCTCCCCGGAGGTGGATTTCCCCCCATAGGCCTGCACGTGTGACCGGGCCCTCCCCCGGGGGGACTCTTTCCCTTCCGGGAGAGAGAGGTCCCGGGCGTCCCTGTTGAAATGGTCACGGTCCCTGCCCACGGGGCAGACCATGATGCAGGCACCGCAGGGAGAGATATACTTCCGGTGGAGATCCGCGCTGTAATCAGTGCATGCCCTTTTCCGCGTTAATCCTGCGGGATACATCTCATCGGGGAGGGCGCCCGAGGGACACATCTCCACGCACTTCCTGCAGCGGGTACAGAGATCCTCCTGCAGGAGGGGGTCCGGAGGGAGGGGTGCAGCAGTAAAAACCGATGAAAACCGGACACGTGGACCGTACCTGGGTGTCAGGATCATATTGTTCATCCCGAATGTTCCGAGGCCCGCCAGGAACGCGGCATGGCGGTGGGAAAAGAATGCCAGGGGTTTTTCACGCAGGACATCGATACTCCCGTAGCCATCCCGGGGAATAGGCACGGAGGGATACCCGCAGGCGTTCAGTCTCTCCGCAATGAGATAGGTGAACTGGTCGAGCAGACGGTTCAGGGTATTGTAGTGCTCATGGTAATAGATGGATGGTGTCGTCTCGATGATGGGGAGGAGGACGGGGAGACCGATGACTATCACTGACTCTGTCTCCGGGAAGATCGACCGGGGATAAAATTCAGGGGGCATCCACGGCTGGAATGGTGGATTCTCCCACCGCCTTGCATCAGCCACTCCCACGAGTGAAATACCCTGAGACCTGCACCACTCCAGGAGGTCGGTTTTCAGCTCATTCTCCATGGGACATCACGGGAAGAATGGTGTCCATGGGGATAAAAAAAACCGCGTTGCGACCGGTCGAACCCCTGACTGGATCGACCGAAGGGGGGAGAGAGAGCATCGGACTCGGGAGGGAGCATACCATTTTGAAATGTGAAAATCGCCGTGTCGCTTTCGCCCGGCGTGCCCGTGCCTCAATCAGAAATACTGGATTTTTTTTTAAGAGGGAGATAACGCCGGGGAAGAGATTTGAACTCTTGAGGTGCCAAGCACCAGTGGCTTTCAAGGCCACCGCCTTTCCGGACTAGACTACCCCGGCCCGGTTATATCTATGGGATTTTTGCCAACAAAAACCTATCCGGCCCGCCCAAAAATGGGGTTATTGAATTACCTGTACCTCCTCCAGACACAGTACGCGACAAGGGCACACAGGACAGTCATACTGACCAGTGGTGATTTCTGCGTGGGGGGGACCGTTGCGGCAAAGACGGGGGGGACCTCGGATGCAACGCCGGCTTTCTCTGCACCCTCCACGAAGATGGTCACTTCCCCCTTGTCAGAAAACCGGTAGGGGTAGACCTTGAGATAGACCGTATCTCCGGGATTACTGATCGTCACTTCCTCGGGGTCCATCTGTCCCATCTGGTTCTGTTTCCGGATCGCCCCTGTCCTGTCGGCATACTCGATGACCCAGTCGACACCGGGGGACGTTGTCACCTTTACCTCACCCGAAATCCCGGTAATGACGAAGAAAGCAGGCTTGTCAGGAGTGGAAAGAGCTGTTGCCGTGATTGCCCGTGACTGTGCCAGCGGCGGGGGGGTTGTCGTGACGGCAGTGGCCTCCGGCTTTTCGGTCACCGTGAAGGAAAAAGTCCCGATATACCCCTTGCTGTCCGTGAAGCTTACCTCGTAGATCCCTGGAACGGTGATGGCGATCTCCCGCGAAAAAGAGCCGTCGTACCCTGTCGAAATGTATTCTGGTCCAAAGACGACGTCGTTTTCCGGACCTATCACCTGGACCTGCACACCGGCGTTCCGGTTCCCGGGGATGATTCCGGAGACGTCAAGTGTGCCATCCATCTCCTGTGTCCGCGGTGATTTTATGGTCACTTCGTCCGTCCTGTCGACGATCCTGACAACCCGGAGGGTCACCGAGTTTCCAAGGAATGCATATCCCTGGACACTGGGAACTTCGACCTTGTACTGACCCTTGGAGAGGTCTTTTGTATCAAATATCACGGAGAATTCCCGGGGCCCCTGGAGGGTGACGGTCTTTCGGGTGATCTCCTCCGTCGTATACTCCGAGCGCGAGAGGACGATGTCAACAGATATGCCGGCCGGAAGGTTCGACGTCCCGTTCACGACGAGGGGCATCCCCTTCTGGACACTTAATGGTGCCGAGATACTCAGCTCGTACGCCGAAACGACACCGGGACACAATGTCAAAAAAACGAGGATGGCAAGGATGAAGGGTATCCCTGACCGCAACTGGCTGCCACGCATTTTTTCACCTTTCCTGTCATATGATAACGTCCATAAAACACCGGGACATGGTCTGTCCGATATGGCCGGGCTATTGCCTTTTCCCGTACGATATGCTCGCCTGAAATTGAATAGTCTTCTGGTACATATCCCGGGTTGAGCCAATGAGCACCCGGGAGAAGGGATTCCTGAGGGGACCTGGGTACCACGGCCGGACCGGGAATATCAAATACGATCATGGAGAGACATGATTACCACGTGGACCAGGTACCGGGAGGTCATCGCCCCCTTGCCGCATGGAAGGGAAAGGACAGGATCGGTGGAAATGTACTCTCCACCCTCACCATCATCCTGAAGACCGCAGGGTGCAGATGGAACCGCTGCCGGATGTGCAGCTACAGGCATGTCCGCCTGGAGGGTTGCGGAACGGGAGACATCTCCTCCCCCGTGATGTCCCAGGTGGAATGGATAGGGAGGCACTTTTCCCCTGACGACATTGAGGCCGTAAAGATCTATACGTCAGGGAGCTTTTTTGACCCAAAGGAAGTCCCTCTCCCGGCAAGAAACGCGATGGGACATCTGGCCAGGGGCAAGATTGTCATAGCAGAGACGAGGCCCGAGTTTGTCACGGAGGACGCGGTGAGATCATTCTTGGAGATTATCGATGACGGGACCCACAGGACTCCCTTGTACGTTGCAATGGGCCTTGAGACCACCAATGACATGGTCAGGGAAAAATGTATCAACAAGGGTTTTTCCCTCCGGGACTTCCTCCACGCTTCCCGCATTGCACGGTCCGAAGGTGCAGGTGTCAAGGCCTATCTCCTCGCCAAACCCCCCTTCCTTACAGAAAGGGAGGCAATTGAGGACATGGCCTCTTCCATCCGGGACTGCAGCACGATGGCAGACCTGGTCTCCCTGAATCCCTGTTCCGTGCAGAAAGGGACTGAGCTGGAATATTACTGGAAAATGGGTTCCTACCGCCCCCCTTACCTCTGGAGTATCCTCTCCATCCTCGCGAGGGCACCCATCCATGTGACGTGCGATCCCCTGGGGGGCGGACGGGAGAGGGGGGCCCATAACTGCGGGAAATGCGACAGGCCCCTCCTTGACGGTATACGGTCCTACTCCCTTTCGGCAGACAGGAGTCTCCTCTGCGAACTCCTTGAAACGGACTGTACCTGCCGCGGGGAATGGGACTTCGTCCTGCGAAACGAACGGCCCTTCTGCATGCCCCTTACGCGGTGAACCCCTTACTCTGGACCTCGAGTTGCTTTTCCAGGAGGGGGAGGAAGGTCCCGGCGTCACTCACCACGCCAATTGCCTGCATGGTTCCCCTGTCCATCAGCTTGGTCACAGAGGAGGGATTGATGTCAACGCAGATCGTCTTCACGTACGAGGGGAGGAAGTTCCCGACCGCAACCGAGTGGAGGAGCGTTGCCACCATGATGACCATGCTGCAGTCCCTGATCAGTTCGCGCATCAGGTCCTGCGCAACCATCGCGTCCGTGATGACATCAGGGAGCGGTCCGTCATCCCGAATTGAGCCTGCCAGGACGAAGGGGACACCGCGCTGGACGCACTCGTACATGATCCCCCCCGTAATAATCCCTTTTTCCACGGCTTTTGCGATCGAACCGGCCCGGATCACTTCAGATATGGCATAGATGTGATGCTTGTGGCCCCCGGTAACGGGCTTCCCGGTCGAGAGGTCCATCCCGAGTGACGTCCCGTAGAGGTTGTACTCGATATCATGGGTGGCAAGGGCATTGCCCGCGAGGAGGACGTCAATATATCCCTTGCGGATGATGGATGCCAGGGCCGTCGCGGCCCCCGTATGGATGATTGCCGGTCCCCCGACGAGGGCAATTTTTCCTCCCTTCCTCTTCTGGTCAAGGATCTCGGTTGCAATGCGGGCAATGATCGTCTCGCTTGGCCTCTCGGGCGAGACTGTCCCGTGCATGAACTCGAACGTGGAGACGGTGCGGGGTCGTTCCGGCGGGCTGACCCTGACACCTTCCTCGCCAACGACGACGAGGTCCCCCTTCTTCAACTTGGATATGGGGGTGCAGAGGGCAGCTTTTTGCACAGGGTCAATGACAATCAGGCAGTCCATCTCGATATGCTGGACGGGGATCCACTCCCCCTTGTACTTGACCGACGTGGGGTGGTGGGTGGTTGAGTAAAAACCCGAAGGGACGATGCGGTCGCCCTCGGCAGGGACTGTCACCGCATCGCGGATCTCGAGGAGACGGGCCCCGAACCGGTGGATCTCTGAGAGTATCGCATACAGCTGCCCCTCTGATTCAGCACTGATCCGGAGGTGGGCGTAACTGGGGTCCGTCTTTTTTTTCCCGACGTTAAAGACGATAATCTCAAAATTACCCCCCATGTCCATGACCTTATCAAAAACACGGGTCATGATGCCGGAATCGATGATATGGCCCTCGAGTTCCACTTCCCGCGAGACCTGCATATGACCTATACGTCGGCCGCCATCGATAAAAATCATTTCTTTCCAGAAAAAACTAAAAATATCCCCAAATAAAAAATGGAACTGTATGGAGGCGGTTTAGGGAGACTTTTTCCCGGCGGGTTTTTCCTTTAGCCGGGCCATGACACGCTCGAGGGCCTCCCTGGTATTGATATTGCAGGCGAGGCGTGGATCATCGATGATGATCTGTACTTCATCCTGGGGGGTGTCGATAAGGTCTCCCCTGAGTATATTGATCCCTGCCGGGCATGCCAGTGTGCCCGATACGACCTCGGCCAGGGAGGGGTGGCAGCCGTGTTCCTCGGCAAGGGCCGCTGGGATCCATGTTGAAAGGGCGTCTTTGCCACTTTTCTCGTATGCTTCCCGTATCCTCCTGATAATATCACCCGAGAGGAGGGGGATGTCTGCGACCGAGGAGAAGAAAGGTGACCGGATATCGAGGGCATGAACTGTTTCAATGATGTCTTCCATGTAGCCCCTCCCCTCCGCCGTGTAATGCAGGATACCCCGGGCGCGACACCAGTTATGCGTATAGGGTGTCCTTGGTGAGAGGACGACGACGATATCATGGCCCTCTCCTTCGAAAGCATCGATCACTCTCTGGACCATGGGGACTCCCTCCACGAGGACGAGGGGCTTTTCTCCCTGACCCAGGCGACTACCCTGGCCCCCGGCGAGTATCAGTGCATACATGCCCATAGAGCGTCCACGAGCCGCTCGTTCTCTTCCCGCTTCCTCACAGCGACCCTGATTGCCTTCGGCAGTCCGAAGGAGTGGCAGTCCCGCACCAGAATTCCCTTTGAGAGGAGTTTCCGGCAGAGACCTGTGACATCCCTCTCTGTGTGCACGAGCAGGAAATTTACCCGCGAGGGTTCGATGACCACCGGGAGGTTGGACAATGCCTGCACGAGCCACTCCCTCTCCTGCCTGATCTGCCGGCGGGAAACTTCCAGCTCATCGTAGCGGGAAAATGCTTCCATAGCAGCCTTCTCTGCAAGGGTGTTGACGTTCCACGGCGGGCGGAACGCCTCCAGTTCCCTGACGATCTCGGGGTGACCTATCCCATATCCAAACCTTATTCCGGGTATGGCAAAGCTCTTGGTCAGGGAACGAAGCACGAAGAGAGAGGGGTGCCGGAGCGGGGCGAGGCTCTGGGAGGGGTCATCAGATATTTCGATGAATGCCTCATCGAGAAAGAGGATACTGCCTTCCCGTTCGCATTCCTCGAGGAGATTGCAGACGTGGTTCCTCGGGAGGAGGTGCCCCGTTGGATTATTGGGATTGCACAGGAACCGCACTTTCACGTCACCGGTCCCCGACAGGGAAGCCCCCGCAAGGGAGGCTGACATCTCGTACTCTCCAAAAGTCGGGAGCGTGACTGCCACGCGGTCTCCGGGTGAGAGCATTGCAAGGCAGAACGTCCGCAGGACTTCTATTGACCCGTTTCCAACGCAAACCTCATCGGGAGAGCGTCCCATCGTACGGGCAATCATTGCCTTGAGGTCAGAGTACGTATCATCCGGGTAATGGGAAAAATCACCGGGTAAAAATTGCAGGTCAAGCTGCGGCGGGTAGGGATTGATGCTTGCCGAAAAATCCAGCACGGGTGCGCCCGTCTCTTTCATGGCACGGATTGCCGTGCCCCCGTGAACGACTTTTTGCGCCCTCTGTCCTTTCATTTAAAAACCCGGAGATAGTACAGACATGTGGGAACAGGACAGAGATAAAGTAAATGGGATTCGCTGGCCCGGGGGTCGGGAAACAAATAGAAAAGTATATATACTTTTTTGAGTAAGTAGCATTCATCTGCATAGTCAGACATAAAACAGCTTAATGACAGACAAATGTCTGACAAATGTCAGACAAATGTCATATCAGGTGAAAATTGGATGAAGCGGATCACACTCAGATTGCCAGACCAGCAGATCGAGATGCTTGAACAGATGGTGGCGATAGGGGAGTTTCCCACCGTCTCTGAAGCAGTACGGGCTGCTGTACGCCAGCTGATCGAACAGCGTGGCGGGCGTGTACTCAAGGAGAGTGACCAGGTTTCATTCAAGGTTTAGGAGGGTCAACAATGCAGAGTATCATCAACGAAGCCCTGAAAAATGCTGAAATTGAGAAGGAGATAACAAAAACTTCCAGTTCAGCAGATGACGATTTCATTGGGCAACCCCGTATCGTGATCATCGGTTGTGGAGGCGCCGGGAACAACACCATCAACAGGCTGCACCACATGGGTGTCTCGGGCGCAGAGACAATCGCGATCAACACCGACAAGCAGCACCTGGACATGATCCAGGCCGACAAGAGAGTCCTGATCGGAAAATCACTCACCAAGGGCCTGGGCGCCGGGGGATACCCCGACGTAGGCAAGAGGGCCGCAGAGATGGCCCGCCCAACGCTCGAGGCTCTCCTCGAGAACGCCGACCTCTGCTTCATCACGGCCGGCATGGGTGGTGGGACCGGTACAGGTTCAGCACCTGTCGTTGCCCAGATCGCAAAGGAGCAGGGTGCAATCGTCGTGGGAATGGTCAGCTACCCGTTCCAGGTCGAAAAGGCACGCCTTATCCGTGCAGAAGAGGGTCTCGAATCCCTTGCGGCTGCAGCGGATTCTGTGATCGTCCTTGACAACAACAGGTTAAAAAATTTTGTACCAAACCTCCCGCTCGGGCAGGCGTTCTCAGTGATGGACCAGCTCATCGGTGAAACGGTGAAAGGTATCAGCGAGACAATCACCCAGCCCTCGCTGATCAACATTGACTACGCGGATGTCAGGGCAATCATGAGCAAGGGAGGTGTCGCGGTGATGCTGGTCGGGGAGAGCAAGCAGCAGAACAAGAGCGAGAGCGTCGTCCGCGAGTGTTTGAGCAATCCCATGCTTGACATCGATTACCGCGGTGCCACCGGCAGCCTGATCCACATCACGGGTGGTGGCGACCTCACGCTCCAGGACGCAGAAGAGATCGCAACGTCACTCACCTACGAACTCGACCCCCATGCAGATGTCATCTGGGGGGCAAGGGTGAGAAATGACATGGAGGGCAAGGTCCGGGTGCTTGCCATCATGACCGGTGTCAAGACAGGAAAGATCATGGGGAGCAGGGTCTCGTACAAGACCATTCTCGAAGATCTCGAGCAGAAGAAGGAAAACCCGAAAGCCCCCCAGCTACCCAAGAACAGGAAGGCACGTGACCAGACGGCAGGAGGTACTCTACTCGAGTGGGTTGGTTAAAAAAAAGTCACCTACCACCTTGATTCACACAACTGCAGAGGAATACCGGGCCGAACTCCCGCCACCTTGTTCGGCCCACCAATAATTTTTTCCCCCCACTTTTTTTGAACTGGAAACCACTTTGCTCTTCGCTATTTTGAGTAGGTGGATAGGAACATAAGTGGGGGCTGCCTCGTTCCCACACCCCCACGTGAGGATAGTTCCGCCACCCCCAAACGGCGCCCCGGCGGCGGTTTTACCATTCAATTTGTATTACATCGATATTTTTTTGATTAACCAGTTCAATCCAGCGAGGGGCTATAACCCATTCATACAACGTACCCACCTGAAATGACGAAGAGGGGCTTTAATATTCCTGAATGGGTGAGACAAGACCTATCTGTTAACTCTGTCAAAAACCATCTTCGCCTTCTTTGGACAGTCACAAACTCCCGGATTCTCCTCCCCCGAAACCATTAATAGGACAGATAGCGTGTAAATAATAGAAAGTCACCCGTATCCGGGATGACCGGGAGAAGGGAAGGAAAGAGGGTTCCTTTCTGCAACCCTTCTGGAATAGGGAGTTGAACATGATGAAAAGCCAAGTGAACAAAGGCACTTCCCGGTGCCTTCACGCTTTTTTGATTGGGGTCACGGACGGAGGGGGAAATCATTTTCCCACCTGGATTCTCCGGACTCGGGCAAGGTCTCCATATCTCTGCCTTTCGGAAAAAACCCTTTCTCCTGCTGATTATCCGGATACCAAGCGATGCATGAAGACTGCACGGTCGGGGTTGGAGAAGTATGCTGAATGAGTTGATTGAAAAACGCAAAAAGATTCTTGCCGAGTCTGAACAGCACAAGAACAGGCGCAACGAACTGAATGCTCTTGCGAGCAAGTGGGCACGGGAACGCAACACCCTGAACAACCAGACGAGAGAATACGTCGAGGAAGCCCAGAAAAACAAGGAGTTGCGCGATAAATACAACAATGACGTCCAGTCTCTCAAGGACGAGAGGAACAGGATCAACGAAGAGGCTAATGCCCTCTTTGAGGAGATCGAGGCATTCAAGAAGGAGCACGGCGGAATCAAGAACCGGGGGCTCAAGGAACTCCAGAAGCAGATAGAGCACCTCGAGTTCAGGCAGCAGACAGAGGTCTTCTCGACCGACAAGGAAAGGGAGCTCATCGAGAAGATCAAGCAGATGAAGGAGGCAATGCGGGAACAGGAGGCCGAGCTCGAACAGAACAAGGAGATTAAGGCCAAGATCACCAGGGCACGCGAACTGCGCAAACAGGCGTCAGAACTCCATGCGAAGGTCACCGAGATGGCAGAGCTTGCCCAGAAGCACCACGACCTCATGGTCGAGTTCTACCGCAAGGCGGACAAGTCCCGGGAAGAGGCCGATGCCGCCCACAAGAACTTCATTGAAGCCCAGGAAGCCGCCGATGCAGAACACAAGTACTTCATTGCCTGCCAGAAAGAACTGCGCGACTATGACAAGGTCATATCAGGTCTGCGTAAGAAGACAAAGAAGGCAAAAGTCACCAAAGAGCAGAAAGCTGTCCGGAAAGAGGCAGAACACCTCTTCAAGATGTTCCGCGCCGGCGAAAAGCTGACCACGGACGATATCCTGCTTCTCCAGCGCTCAAAACTCATCTGATCCCCTTTTTTTTTGAAAAAAGGCAACCATTTAATACATATATTGCGCTTTCATTATTGATGCAGGAAGGGCGTACATTGGTCCTTTCCGTGGACCGTGACGATGATATCGGGTTTAAGGCAGGGATCGAAAGCCCCGTCGTCGGCCGCGAGGCATGCCTCCGGACCGCCAATGCACTCGGGCTCGCAGACCCAGAGGATTCCGATATCAACGCAATATTCCAGGCGGTAGCCATCTACGACGAGTTGAAGGCCCGGGGAGAGGAAGCCGAGGTCGCAATTGTCGCCGGGAACCACATGCGCATGATCGAGGGGGACCGCAGGATTGCACATTCCCTCTCCCAGGTCATCGAAAAATCGGGGGTCACGAACTGCATCGTCGTGACAGACGGTGCAGAGGATGAGTTTGTCCTTCCCATCGTCCAGTCACGGCTCCCTGTCTCGAGTGTTCGGCGGGTCATCGTCAGCCAGATCCCCAACCTCGAGGGGACCTACTACATCATCAAGAAGCTCCTGAACGACCCGAAAATTGCACGGCTCGTCCTCGTCCCTCTCGGTCTTGCAATGCTTCTTTGGGCTGTCGCGTATCTCGTTGACCGCCCCCAGATAGCCACCTTCATCGTGGTGGGGGCAATTGGGGTCTACCTCCTCTACAGGGGCCTTGGTATCGACGAGGTCTTTTCAGGTTTTGTCAATGCCCTCCGTACATCCCTCACCCGGGGCAAGGTCTCCTTTATCACGTACATCGCCGGCATTCTCCTGATCGTCGTGGGACTCATCATGGGCCTGATGAACCTCCTCGTCTTTTACGCAGAGGTCGGTCTCCTGCTCTATCTCCTGATCTTCATGTACGGGGCAGTACTTTGGCTCGCTCTTGCAGGAATCGTCTCTTCTATCGGGATCATCATTGACAACTTCTTTTACGACAGGAACAGCCTCGCGAAAGTGATTGTTTTTCCCTTCTTCATCGGTGCAGTCGGACTGATCACCTATGGTGCGTCGATCTATGCCCTCTCCATGAATAATATCCCAGACTTTCCCTATGACTCTGGTGCGGGTGTCCAGTACATCTTCTACGGTACTTTAGGTGGCCTCATCTGCGCATTCGCCGGAATCGGCATACAGCACGTTCTCTACAAATACCTCGCCACAGGGAGACGGACGGAACCCACCTGATAGCCCGTTTTTAAGGGTTATCAAAATAGCCTATTCCGTTGGGAATAAAATTGATTGAATGGTATTCGCGGGAGGTCTGGGGAGTGGTGATGCGGAGGAACGGGATGACCACGTTAAACTGGTGGGACGGGAACCAGTAAATGCCCCTGCCATAGTTATACGAGACATCCTTCACGACAAGGTTGGCCCTGTTCATCTCGATCTGGAGTACCTCTGCATCTTCGTAGTTGAGGACGTGGAGAAGACGATTCTTGAGGTCCTGTTTTCCGAGAAGCAATACGATGAGCCGCGTTGGCTCATCGAGCGAATACTGGATATCAATGCGTGCCTGGTTCTTTTCCAGGGTGATATCCACATTCTGGATGGTGATATAGCCGTATTTCTCTTCGTTCACTGCAGTTGCCGGGATTGCACAGACAAGAAGGCACCCGATGGCAACTGCAAGAGCAGCACCTCTCATGTCCTCCTGTATATATGGATACCATCCTGTTATATCTTTTCTGGTTAGGGCAGAGCAAAAAATAAGCAAAAAAAACTGCCATTTTACAAAAATAACGATTTATCGATGATTAAAAGGAGGGATGAAAAATACACCTCAGCGGGCAGTGGAGAGAATCCCGGATGAAGGGACTCTCCGCAATTGTGGAGGTGGGGATGGGGGGTTACTTGTTTGCCTCCCCCTGAGGGGATGAGCCCCGCCGGCCCCTAAAAGATGACCCGGGGGGAGGGGATCCCGGGAGAGTCCTGGTGAGAGTTCACCATTTCCGGGAATTTTAGCATCCCGGAAAGAACACTTTACCCTGTCGTGGAGAGGATGATCTCGATGCTCGAGACATTTGTCTTTCCGCTGTCAGTATCTATGACCTCTGTCGAGGTGATGATCTCTTTCTTGTTTACTCCTTCGAGAAACCTGTTCAGCGCTATCTCCGCGGTATCAACGGCCCGTGAGATTGCCTTGCCCCTTGCCTTGATAGAGACTTCCTGTGCACCATTGTTGAACTGGGTCACGACTGCCAGCACGTAATTCATCACCGGCTTGTTCCCCACGAATACTGTGTTATCCTTCATCATCAGACTGGCACTCCTTCAGAGGTACTTTTTCCTGTGGAGGAGCTCGGCATTGAGCACCGATGCCCCTGCTGCTCCCCGGATGGTATTGTGTCCCATGGCTATGTACCGGAGGCCCTCCCGCACTCTCCCGACACTGACTGTCATGCCGTTGCCCCTGTTCCTGTCGAGCCGCGGCTGGGGCCTGTCCTGGTCACCTAACAGGAGGACCGACTTTTCCGGGAGGGAAGGGAGGCCCTGTACCGGGGGCTTGTAATCCGCAAAGGCCTTCCGGACTTTTTCCACCGGCTCGGTAATATCAAGCCATACTGCCATGGTGTGCCCATCGAGGACCGGTACCCTGTGGCAACTCGCACTGACTTTGAACGGGGCAGGTCTCACGGATGCCCCGTCGAGAGAGCCCATGATCTTGAGGGTCTCTGTCTCCATCTTCTGCTCTTCGGCACCGATGTACGGGATGATGTTGTCATAGATTCCCATGGCGGGAACACCCTGGAAACCTGCCCCTGAAATTGCCTGCATCGTCGCCACCCGCACATCCGTCCAGTGGAACTGGCGTAACGGGGCGAACGAGAGGCACATGACGATCGTGGAACAGTTCGGGTTGGTCACGATGAACCCGTCCCTTCCTGCATCTCTCTGGACATCGATCAGGCCGAGGTGATCGGGGTTGACCTCCGGGATGACCAGGGGCACAGAGGGGTCCATGCGGTGCGAACTGGCATTGCTGCAGACCGCAAGCCCCGCATGCGCACAGGCAGTTTCTACTTCGCCGGCAACCTCTGCGGGGAGGGCCGAGAACACCAGGTCTACACCGGAAAGACTCTTCACTTCGGTAGTGCTGATGGGGATGTCTGCAACCTTCTCCGGAAACGGAACATCAAGCCTCCAGTTCACGACCTCGCCATACCGCTTCCCTGCGCTCCTTTCTGACGCTGTCAGGACAGTCAGGTCAAACCAGGGATGCTCTGCCAGGAGCTGGACGAACCGCTGTCCCACAGCTCCTGTCGCACCAAGCACTCCGACGCGTATCATGGGTAAAAAGAGCTAGAGCATGGGAGTAATTAAATCGTTTGATTTTTTATTCCAGGTGAATTGCCTCGGAAGGACAGACATCCACGCAGGAACCGCAGTCAACGCAGAGGTCCTTGTCCACCTTGGCCTTTCCGTCTTCCATGCTGATCGCGGCAGCAGGGCATTCATCGACGCACGTCTCACAACCGGTACATTTATCCTTGTCAACAACAGCAGTCATGGTTGCACTTTCCAGCCTTAATTTTGGACTATAAAAAAAGAAATAGGTTTCTATTTGGTTATTTCAGAACCCTTCGAAGTGAGCCCGAGGACGGCGTCCATCCCGTATATTCCCGGTGCCCTTCCCACGATCCACCGCGTGGCCTTCAGGGCCCCCTGGGCGAACACTGACCTGTCATAGGCCCTGTGGGAGAGCGTGATCGTCTCGAAGTTCCCGGCAAAGAGAACCGAGTGATCGCCGACGATGTCCCCGCCCCGGATGACGTGGATACCGATCTCCTTTCCCCTCTCCATCATCCCCTCGCGGCCATAGCGCTTCTCCCTCTCCCCTATCTCCTCTTCGAGGATCTGGATGATTGTCTTTGCCGTGCCACTCGGGGCATCTTTCTTGTACCGATGGTGTGCCTCGAGGACCTCGATATCATAATCCGGGAGGAGACGTGCTGCCTGCCTGACGAGCTGCCAGAAGATGTTGACCCCGATGCTGAAGTTACTGGAAATGACTGCCGCCACGTGTCCCTCGATTGCACGGGACATCTCGGCCCTCTGCTCGGGTGAAAAACCGGTTGTTCCCACGACGAGGGCCGCCCCGTGGCGGGCGGCGGTCTTGACGTTCTCGACGGCTGCGGGGGCAACCGTGAAGTCTATGACGACGTCGGGTCTGGTCTCGGATAGGAGGGCTGCCATGTCTGCTGCTGGAACCACCCTTACCCCGTAGATTTCCCCCTTCCTGACGTCGACACCCCCGACGAGCGAGAGGTCGGGGGCTTCATTGACGAGCCGTGCAACGGTTGATCCCATCCTGCCCAGGGCCCCGCAGATGACGACCTTAATCATAGGTAGAGAGGACCTCCGCGAGTTGTTTCGTCTTCTGGGCATCAAGCTCGTCCAGGGGCAGGCGGGGCGGGCCGCCCGCCATGCCGCGCAATTCCATGGCTTTTTTCACGGGGATAGGGTTTGTATCGATGAACATCGCCCGGAAGAGGGGGGAGAGGGAGAAGTGCATGTCAAGCGCCTCCTCGAGGTCCCCCTCGCAAAATGCCTCGAACATCGCGACCATCCGGGCAGGTTCAATGTTCGCTGCAACAGATATGACTCCCGCGCCACCCAGGGCAAGAACCGGCAGAGTGATGTTATCATCTCCCGAAATGACCTGGAAGTCCTCGTCCAGGGTCGCCTCGATGATCCGGGATATCTGCCCGATGTCACCGCTCGCCTCTTTTATCCCCACGATGCTGGGGTGCCGTGCCAGTTCGGCCACGAGGTCAGGCGCAAGGTTCTGGCCCGTCCTTCCGGGGACGTTGTACATGATGACAGGAATGTCAAGGTCGGCCAGGGCCGTGTAGTGTTTCAATAGGCCCGACCTGTTGGGCTTGTTGTAGTAGGGGCTGATGACAAGGACGCCATCGGCACCCATGTCCTTTGCGGCCCGCGTGAGACGGACGGCTTCGGCCGTGTTGTTTGAGCCTGTGCCTGCGATGACGGGGACCTTTCCCCCGGCAACATCGATCGCGACCTCGATAACCTTTTCGTGCTCCTCGAATGTCAGCGTCGCCGACTCCCCCGTCGAACCGCACGGGACGATACCATGCACCCCATTTTCAAGGAGAAACTCGATATTTGACCGGAGACCGTCCAAGTCAAGGTCAAGGGTGGAATTTCGGAGAAAAGGAGTGACAATTGCTGGAATGACTCCCTCGAACATACGAGAGAGGTATTCACCGTCTCTGGGTATTTACCTTTCTGGTAATATAGCCTGCGACCCGGTTCCTCACCCTTTTGCTCTCGATATTGGTCACTTCGGTCACAGTCTGCTTATTCTCATCGAAATTCCCTGAAAACCGCTTCCCATGGTGAGTAAGCAGTTCTATCCCGATTGCCTTGATGTAGGTGGGTTTTATTCCCATGAATGCATCCCTCTTTTAGTCTTTACTTATTCGCGCGGAGAGCTTAAGAATGTTATTTACGACAAACCCCGGTTCCTCGCCGAGGATTCGTATCATGGGCTCCTTCCCAACGGCTCCCGTGTCGTAAATGACGTCCGGGACCCCGTCCCTGCAACAGGAGGCAACACCCCAGTCCATTGTCTTCACACCCGGGGGTTCTTTCGCCCTGTCAAAACTGCAGACCGAAAGAAGCATCCCTTCAAGAACCGGGATAAAACCAGGGGAATACCTGATATTTGCAGCACACCTGACACTGGGCTCAAATTTCATTGCTGTGAGCACGATCCGCGCCACGTGGTCACTGGCCCCGAAGGCAACAGGCCCGACGGGATGCACACGGCCGCGGAGGCGGACGATCCGTCCCTCGACTGCCGCAACATCTCCCGGTGACCGTGCCCCCCGCAGGGCGTACGCAATGTTTGATCCCACCTCCGGCACGAGCACGGGGTCCATGCCCTCCACGAGCCGTGCAAGCGCCTCCCGGAGTTGCTTCAACACCTCTTCTTTCTCGTCCATTTCCCCTCTGCCTCCTCCCATTTCACAGAGTAGGTGAGCAAAAAACGCACCTTTGCCCCGGGAAGAAAACTCCCCGCGCAACCCCATAAAGGCTATGGGTCCCGGCGTCCCGCTCCAGTAACTCTTTTTGACAAAATATCGTGCGCCATCACCGGTGAGGGACCCTCTCTCCCGCCATCGGGCCCATGACAGGGATGACCACGCAGACCGGGAACGGCAGAGATAGAGATATGAGCGATCACAGGCCATTCCTATGCATGGATGCCCGATTGCTGGATATTTTCGTGGCAGTGTGCTGTTTCATCGTCCTCCTCATCCTGGTCCTCGTCCTCCCGGCCTTCCTGCCCGCAGGGATAGCCTATCTCCTTGCCCTCGTCATTTTCATCTTTGCAATGAGTGCTGCAGGTTTTTCCATCAACAAGGCCCTTCCGTAGACCCCTTTTCCTCCCTCTTCTCCCGCTTCTTCTTCCGGTAGTAGGAGAGGGGGTGGGCAACCTTCTCGCAGAGGGGATCGGGGCCGGGACACAGCCCCAGGGTCCGCATCGCCGCACAGGAGGGGGCCGTATACTCCGTGCCCTTCCCCCCACGGCCTGATATGTGTTCCACCTGGTACTGCGTCTTCGTCAGGTCAAAATCGGGTGCCCGGCTGTAGAGCTGGATAATCTCGACGCTGTCCATCCCGATGTTGTGGAGGAAGGCCGTGAGGGCAAACCGGCCGGCATGCGTGATGTTCCTCCCGCCCGACAGGGCACCCATGATTGCCTGCATGCAGGGAGGGAAAGAAGACTCCTCGACCTCACCGAGGTCTGTCTGTACCCTCTTTTGAAATTCCTCCTGGACCTGTGCGATGGCAGGAGAAACCACCTGACAAACGGACTCGGGGATGTCCAGGGGAAGGGTGGAGAGGAGCAGTACCCGGATCTGCTCCCGAAGGAGTTCTTCGAATTCGAGGGCATCGATGGTGACCTTTCCGCCCAGGACCTCCCTGTTTACCAGCCTCCAGCGTTCTTCGTGCATCCCTGCCGTCAGCTCAACGTAGCGGGGCACCGGCAGGGAGAGCCCCTCAAAGGGCAGTCCAATCTTCGCCGCGATGAAATACCTCTTCTCCTCCTCCTCGGACTGGAGAAAAACGTGGGCCCTCTGTGCTTCGTAGCGGACCAGGCGGTCGGTCAATGCCCGGTCCCTTGCGCAGGAGACAAGGACCCGCGCCAGAACGTATGACGTGATCTCCATCTTCACTCCCAGCTGGTCAGAGGGTACCTCGGGGGCCAGGGACTCCGGGGAGGAGGAAAAATGCATAACGGCACGCTTGAGACGTTCCGTTGCACGCATGAGGGCTATCTTGCCCGTGCTCCTGTTGAGGAAAACCTCGAGTGGCTCACTGGCCTGCAGCATGAACTGCTGCGATTCTTTTAAAAAGGGGTATTTTGCAAAATCTCTTGTCTCCAGGGAGACACGCATCAATCAGCCTCGATGCGGGGTGCAAGCAGGTACTCCACGTAACCATTCCCGCCGGCGATGTAGAAGGCGAATTTCACGGGGTGATCGATCCCTATCGAGACCTCCACCTCCTCTGCACGGCTCATCACCTTTCCCATGTCTTTTAAGTAGTCAAGGGAGAAGAGCGAGCGAGCCTCCATGTTGTTCAGGAACGTGACCTCGTTCTTTCCGTACTCTTTGCGGATATGGTCAGTATCACCCTCCGCTGCCATGTAGAAGACCTGCTGGACAGGGTCGATGCCAAGGGCAATCTTGTCTGAGACCACGGCCGCGGCCTTGATCGAGTTGTAGAGGTCTGCCCCCGGGAGCACGACTTTTCCCGGCAGTTCGATGGTGGGGGGATTGGGATCCTTCCGGATGGTGTTGGGGTCAAGGAGGGTGATCGAATAGCGGTAACCCTCAAAGCTCACCTTCAACTTCTGGCCATTATCAGGGAGCTCGAGACTGATCGGCTCATTCTTCCCCATCATGCCAAAAATGTTCTTCAGCTTGGCAATGTCGAGGCCGAGTTCGTTCTTTGTTGACTCATATGATGAAAATGCGGCTTTTTTTAAAGAAAAGGAAACCATTGCGACGTTTGCGGTGTCGACTGCCCGGGTCGAGATACCGTTCTCATCGGTATGGAGCCGGCACTCGGTGACAAGGGCGGATATGGCGTCGATGGACTCTTTGAGGATATCTGCATCAATCGTTGCTTTTAACATCGTACACCCCGAATATATCACAATATAACTATGCCATCAACTTTTTAATGATATCTGAATTTGACCGGTCAATTTGAGTAGTCAGGGAGTGCCATGGGTTCACAGTGGAAGAAGGATGCAACGTACTTACGTGCTGTCAGGGAAGGGTACCGGTCACGGGCTGCCTACAAGTTAAAGGAGATCCAGGAGAGGTTCCACCTCATCCGCGAGACCGACAATATCCTCGATCTCGGGGCTGCCCCCGGGAGCTGGCTCCAGGTCGCACGGGAAACAACGAGGGGCAGGGTTCTTGGGATTGACCTTGCTCCCATCGCTCCCCTCGAAGGGGTCACAACCATCACCGGAGACCTGACAGACCACCGCTTGCGTGACGAGGCACGGTCCATCCTTGGGACCGTCACCATCGTCCTCTCCGATGCCTCGCCGAAGCTCTCGGGAAACCGGAGCTACGACCAGGCGAGGGCCATCGGCCTCGGAGAAGAGGTCCTTTCCTTTGCCTGCGCCGTCCTCAAGCCGGGAGGGCACCTCGTGATGAAGTCGTTCCAGGGGGAAGATTTTTCAGCCCTCCTCGCAGAGACGAGGCAGCACTTCCTCTCCGTGAGGACTTTCCGGAGCCGGGCATCCCGTAAGGGGAGCAGTGAGATCTACATCGTCGCCAGGAACTACGTGGGGTGTTCGGGTGCGCTTGAGTGACCCCTTTGGCCGCCCGGTCAACAACCTCCGCGTGAGCCTGACATCCCAGTGCAACCTCTCCTGTATCTACTGCCACGCCGAGGGCGAGGACGTGCCCGGTTCTCCCCTGTCGCCGGCAGAGATTGCCGAGATCCTGCGCGTCGCAGACAAATTCGAGATCCGCCACGTGAAGTTCACCGGCGGGGAGCCATGCCTCCGGGAAGATCTCCCGGAGATCATCCGTCTGGTCCCTGAAAGCATGGAGTGTTCCCTGACAACAAATGGCACCCTGCTTGCCGACATGGCTTACGATCTCGCGGATGCAGGGCTTTCCCGGGTCAACGTGAGTATTGACAGCCTGGACAGGGACACCTACGCGAAAATTACGGGGAAGGACTGCCTGGGGGATGTGCTTGCAAGCATCGAGGCAGCACTTGATGCAGGGCTGACACCGGTCAAGCTGAACATGGTCCTCCTCTCGGGGATCAATGACCACGAGGTCGAAGACTTCATGGGCTTTATCCGGGGGAACCGGAACCTCATCCTCCAGTTGATCGAACTCCTCGAGTTCCGCGACTGCAAGAACCACCGGGACCTCCGGGATATCGAGGAGAGCCTTTCCCTGCATGCGCGGGAAGTTATGACCCGCCGGATGCACCACCGGAAAAAGTACTGCGTTGATGATGCGGAAGTCGAGATCGTAAGACCCCTCCACAATACCGAGTTTTGTGCATACTGTAACCGGTTACGGGTGACCTCTGACGGAAAACTCAAGCCCTGTCTCCTGCGATCCGACAACCTTGTCGATATCAGGGGTGAGTCGGGGGAGAGGCTCGAAGAGCTCTTCCGCGAGGCAGTGAGGCGGCGGGCCCCCTTTTTCCGGTAAAAGGGGCGACTACCGCCTCCCTCAATTTCTTCCTTCTTTTTAAAAAATGCCCTTTCCAAAATGTATTTACTCGGCGGGACCGGACATTTTTTCCATGAATGAAGATCCTGAATACGTCCATGTCATGCAGCACCTCTATGAAAAGTCGCTGGTCCTGCATGATACATCCCTCTGGGACCCGGTTTTACGCTTTTTTTTCTTTGATGCACTTGCCCATATCGACTATACCCTCGGTATCCTCGCCTACACCTACCAGTCTCCGAAAAACATCATGGGGCAGGAATACATGCGGTGGAGGATCGACGAGGAAAAAAAGGGGGACCGCCAGCATTTTCCTGCGTTCATGACCTGGCTTGCCCAGAACCACCCCGACCGGTTCAGTCGGCTGCCCACCCTCTGGCAGCGGGTCTATGACCCCTCTGACCCTGCCTCCTACCGGGGCTTCCGCATCGTGCTTGACCCTGACTCACAGCAACCGATCAGGCCCCACGTGTTCTTCCGCATGATAGACGAGTTTTTTGAGAAGGAATTTCTCAAAAGCCTCTACGCGGAGGACGGTTCACTTGCCAGGCTCTTTGGCCAGTTCCGTGCCATGCAGAAATAAGATGCATTTTCCCGGGGATCTCCCATGCATGTCGCTGACCTCTGTTCCGCGCTGGTAAAAATCCAAAGCGAAAACCCTCCCGGGGACACGCGGGACGTTATCGAATTTCTCCGGGAGTATACAACATCGATCGGGCTTGCCACTAAGGTCATCAGGCGCAGCGGAGGGAGACATAACCTCGTGTCTGCACCTCCGAGGGGACGCCTCCTCTTCTGCGGGCACGTTGACTGCGTCCCGGCGCTTCCCCAGGGATGGAGCGTTGACCCCTACGGGGGGATCATCCGGGACGGGAAGGTCTTTGGGAGGGGATCGACCGACATGAAGGGAGGGTGCGCCGCGATCCTTGCGGCGTGCACGGAGTGGGTCGACGCCGGCCAGGACCTCCCTGCAGACATCGCGTTCGTCTGCGACGAGGAGACCAGCGGAACATACGGGGTAAAAACCATCCTCGCCAAGCGGGCTATTAAACCCTGTGACTGCATCATAGCCGAACCGACACCCCCCCTCTCCCCCAACGTGGGACAGAAAGGGATCATGCGGCTCTGTTGCACCTTCCACGGGGAACCGGGCCATGGCTCACTCTATCCGAGGAAGGGGGTGAGCGCGATCATGGAAGCCTTCGCCTTCCTCGAGTACGTGCGGGACCTGCACGGGGTCACCTTTGACCCCGGTGACCCGCAACTCGAGAGGGCCATCAGGGAATCTTCCGTCGTCCTCGGAGATTTCCTCGGCATGGAAGATACCCTCGATGTCCTGACGCGGATCATGTACAACCCCGGGACGATCGAGGGGGGGGAGAAGGCCAATATCGTTGCCCAGCAATGCCGGCTCGAGCTTGACCTCCGGATACCCTGGGGGTGCGAGCTCTCAAACCTCCTCGAAGACCTCAAAGCCCATGCGCCCCGGGGAGAGATTGCGGTCACCAACATGTCGGCACCAAGCATCACCCCTACCCGCGCCCCGCTTGTTCAAAAACTCCTCCAGGAAATAGAGAACGTCCACGGCAGGAAAGCCCACCCCATCGTCCAGTGGGCAGCAAGCGACGCCCGGTACCTGAGGCAGGCAGGGTTCCCGGTCGTCGAGTACGGCCCGGGAGAGATCCGGACTCTCCACGCCATCGACGAGTACGTCACGGTCGAGTCACTCGAGAACGCGGTGAAGGTCTACAGGGGGATGCTGGCACGGTATGCGGAGGTATCTCAGGAACAGGGAGGAAAATCCCCCCATTGACCGGTCAGGGGGAAAAAGAAAGGGGAAATCAGGGGGGTTCACAGGGCTTTTTTTCCGGTACAGAGACCAGGATGCACGCAGATTATCTTTTTTATAACGTTTAAGAGATGGAGCTGCCAATCCTGTACCGTGGTGAAGAGATGCCAGATGGTTCACCGGGAATGGGAAAAATGAGGCGGGGCAGGCCTCCCGAAACGTGTGTCTGCCCGAAATGCAATGCAGAATTTCCCAAAACGCGGGGTGTCCCCTGCAGGGAACAGGTGTGTCCGACCTGTCACGTTCCCCTCATCGGGAAATAGTTCATGGCTCTTTGCTATTTTGAATGGGTAGTCGGGAACGGTAATCGGGAACCAAAGGGGCTGCTGCCCCCTTACTTACCCTGATGGGGAGAGCCCCAGCCTTCCGCGAAAAGTGTGGAGTCAATTCCCCGCTTCCTCCCTGCTTTCTTCCCGGGAACATCCCTGCCCTTCTCTCCTCCGGTAGGTGAGGAAAAGGAGCGCACCGAGGAAGACGGGATACAGGAGGTCCACGTACATGACCGGTCCCGCATTATTGATGGACACGTTGCCGTGAACCACGAGTTCGTAGACGTGCCCAAGTCCCGCTCCCCAGGAGAATATCCCGTAAGTCACGAGCGTTGCGGTCCAGAAACCCGTCGACCGGGCTTTCAGGCACAGGATCCCGACGATTCCTATCGCAAGGTCCCACATCCCGACCTCGCGCTGGAAAGGGCTATGGGGGGGCCAGCCAATCGATGCGGCGACAATGTCGGGAAACAGGAGGTGCCCCAATCCTGCATACACGTAACCCAGCCCCAGGCCGACGGCAAGCTGCCATGCCAGGAAAGTCTCCAGGACCCGGGGTCCGGCATGGTGTTTCCAGGAGACGTGGACAAAGGCAATGACTGCCCCAAGGAGGGGGAAGAGGAATGGCCAGATGATCTCCATGACCGGCATGGTAGGGATGTTAGGGATTCAAAAGAGAAAAAGAGTGGGTTACTCTCCCACCCTGTCCCGCAGCATGCGGTCTATCGCCCGCGCTGCCTTCTTTGCCCCACCCATTGCCAGGATCACCGTTGCCGCACCGGTGGCTACGTCTCCCGCGGCAAAGACCTTCGGGATGGCAGTCCTGCCCTCCCCATCAACGAGGACGTTCCCCCTGCGGCCATACGCGAGTCCCGGCAGCCTCCCGATCAGGAGGGGGTTTGGGCCCTGGCCAATGGCCTCGATGACCATGTCGGCATCGATAGTAAATTGCGAACCCGGTATGGCGACCGGCTCGGGCCGGCCCGACTCGTCGGCCCCGCACATCTCCATGCGCTCGCACTCGACTCCTGTCACGCACTGGTCCCCGAGGATTCGGACCGGGTTTGCACACGTGACGAACTCCACCCCTTCTTCCCGGGCCCGTGCGACTTCGGCCTTCCGGGCGGGGAAGTCTTCTTCTCTCCTCCGGTAGACGAGGGTGACGCGGGCCCCGAGCCGCCGTGCCACCCGGGCCGCATCCATCGCGACATTGCCGCCGCCGACCACGACGACCCTGGCGGCATGCCGGACAGGTGTATCAAACTCCGGGAACCTGTCGGCATGCATCAGGTTGACGCGCGTGAGGAACTCGTTTGCAGAATAGACCCCGTTTAAGTTCTCCCCGGGGATACCCAGGAAGAAGGGGAGACCAGCGCCGGTCCCAAGGAAGACGGCATCAAAGGCGAGGAGTTCAGGGAGGGAGACACTCGTCCCGGCGAGGTGGTTTGTCAGGATCTGGACCCCCATCTCCCTGATCTGGTCGATCTCAGCCCTCACGATATCCTTGGGGAGGCGGAACCCGGGGATACCGTACACGAGGACGCCGCCGGGCTCGTGGAGTGACTCGAAAAGGACGACGGTATGACCAAGCCGGGCAAGCTCTGCTGCAGCCGTGAGCCCTGCCGGGCCCGACCCCACAACCGCGACACGCCGGCCCGTGGGTTCTGCCCGGGTGGGAGGGCGCGGGGCCAATGCCCGTTCATAATCGGCAACGAACCGCTCCAGGTCACCGATGCGTACCGGCGAGTCTTTCGCCCCGAGGAGACATGCTCCCTCGCACTGGACCTCCTGGGGACAGACCCTGCCGCAGATGGCCGGGAGGAGGTTATCCTGCTTGATGATTCGGGCTGCTCCCAGGAAATCACCTCCCGCAACGCACGCGAGGAATGCCGGGATATTAACCTCCACGGGGCAGCCTTTCACGCAGGAAGGTTTTTTGCACTGGAGGCACCTCTGGGCCTCCTCAATCGCCTCTTGCGGGGAAAGGCCGGTATCAACTTCGGAGAAGTCACGTACCCTCTCGGCAACCGGCCTCTCAGCCATGGGACTTTCTCCCCCCGCAGGCACACGTGTGGGAAGAGAACTGCTCAAGGGCAACCTTTTCCTCTTCCAGGTACATCCTCTGCCTCATCATCAGGGTATCAAAGTCAACCAGGTGGGCATCGAATTCCGGTCCGTCAACGCAGGCAAAACGGGTCTTCCCGTCCACAACAACCCGGCAGGACCCGCACATCCCTGTGCCGTCAACCATGATGGGATTGAGGGAGACAATTGTCCTGATACCGGCCGGGCGGGTCACCTCCGACGTCACCTTCATCATGATGGCAGGACCAATGACCCAGACACGGTCCGGCCTCTTTTCTGTTACCACTTTTTTCAATACATCGGCAGCAAATCCATGGAACCCCCTGCTGCCGTCGTCGGTTGCGACATAGAGCTCGTCGCATACCTCCCGCATCTCGTCCTCGAGGATGAGAAACGCGGAACTCCGCGCACCGATGATCCCCGTCACCCGGTTCCCGGCAGCCTTTGCTGCACGGGCGATGATCGGGCAGCATGCTATCCCGGCCCCTCCCCCCACGATGACGCAGTGGCCATACCTGGCCATTTCACTCGGTTTTCCCAGGGGACCCACGACATCCCTGATCTCGTCCCCGGGCCGGAGTGTTGCGAGCTGGTACGTCGTCTTGCCGACGGCCATGAAGATGACCCGGACGAGGTCTCCCTCGACAGCGGAGATGGTGAGCGGTATCCGTTCCCCGCGCTCATCGATCCGGATGACGAGAAACTGGCCTGCGAGGGCATGCCGGGCCACGTGGGGTGCCTCGATCCAGACCTGGTATATCCGCTCGGCCAGCTGCCCGGCCATCCTCACCTTGTATCCCACTCTCTGTCCTCACTCTGCAGGAAAAAGTGCAGTATCATACATTTTGATCACCGGTCATCTTTACCTTACGCACCCTGACCGCGACACCCCGGCGGGAACGCAGCATCTCATCGGCTGACATCGCGGCCCTCCCGGTCGCGATGGCCTGCGGACCGGTCACCAGGACCTCGTCTCCTTCCAAAATCCGCGGGTCGGCGTCAATCACGCCCGGGACGAGGATATCACCGGTCGGGACGAAAGCATCGATATGGACGCGGTAACCCTCGGGGATGAGATCCCATCCCCGGAATGTGGGTCGCAGGAGTCCTGTGGAGGGGTCAAGGGAGAAGATAGGGTCTTTCCCCCTGAAGACTCGCAACTCCGGGAACCGCGCTTTCACGAAAAGACCTGCCGTGTCGACGTCCTGGTCAAACTGATACGATGCCGTTGCCCGGACACTGTCATGGGTGACAGGGGGTTGCCCGGAGAGGGCCTCGTCGAGCGCCCGGAGAGAGGGAGGGGAGAGGGGATGTCTCTCGCACGTGACCTCGAGATCGATACCAGCGGCACCGGCCGCTGCCTGGGCCACCTCGAGGGCACCGCCGTCCAGGTGGGCGATGACGCGGCGGAACCGGTGATTTTGGAAGAACCGAGCAATGATCTCTCTGATCCGGGCCTTCTCCTCCCCGTCCCAGTACCCCGTGACCGGTACGTCATAGTGGGCGGCAGGGTAGACACGTTCCAGGTCTCTCGGCACGAGGCCGAGGGGAGATGTCACGATCAGCTCGAGGGCCCGACCACAAATCGCCATGGCAAACTTCCGGTGGCTCTGGGAGTGGGAGTAGGGCTTTTTTGCAGAACACGGGAGGAGGACAGCCACCCCGGCATTGGGGGGACGGTACCGCGTCACCACCCGTTCGGCAAACCTTGCCACTTCCACCCGCGTCAGGGCCTCACCGGTCGTGGCCCGGAGAGGCCCGGGCCGGGATACAGGGACCCATTTTTCCAAAAAGCTTCTCTCCCTGTCGAGGAGGCGGAGGACGGCCACCTGGGATGCATCCATCCTGCACCGGGACTCCAATAGGTCCCGGAGTGACGACGTCCGGATATGGAACCGCACGAGTTCGAGCTCCCGGAGGAGCATAGCCCTGTTGAGGTCAGAAAGGACCTGCGCAGAAGGCGGGGTGTCCCCCCCTGCCCACGCAGCGGCAGGGTATGTCCCCTCGGGCCGGCAGACCAGGCCCCGCGCCGACATGAGGTCGACTGCGGTGAAATCAAAGAGGTCAAAGCCGGAATAGCAGAGGAGGGCCAGGTTCGAGGGGAGCGCCGTGGCGGGGGCATAGAAAACGGTATCGGGCGGGATGCTGTCCTTGAACCCAATGAGCCATTCCACGTATTTCCGAGGGTTTGCAAGCGCCGTATGCCAACAGGGGACAAGGACACATGTACCGGACGGGACATCCCTCCTGACGGCCGGGTGGACCCGGATCGGCGAGCATGAACCGGGCGCCAGGTAACGGCCGGCAAAGTCTGCATCCGCACAGAGGGGCACATTTTCCATCCGGGACTCTGCAAGCCCGGGGAAGAGGGAGAGGGTCTCCTCGACGGCAGGCAGGGTGATGTCCCTCTCCCCAAGCGACCACTCTGCTATCCGTGCGAGACCGTCCCTCTGTTTCACCTCGACGGTGGTCACGGGATCACCTGGATACCCGGCACTTCCCGGGTAATGATACCGTGCCAGTCCGGGGGTGATGCAACGGCGATCACGCACTCAGGGTGCGTCTCTCTCAGAACGCGAATCCCCTGACACCCCCTCGCGACCATCTCTTCGTCCCAGCGGGGGACCTCGGACTGGCCGATGGGAAAGGTCTCTGCAAGTTCAGGAGGATAGGGGCCAAAGGGCGGCCTGAAGGGGAGGACCATGTCAAATCCTTCCCTCGCCTGCCCGTCCAGAGAGACGACGACGCGGGGAGGGAGACAGAGACGTTCCAGGAGTGCATGGTAACGAATCACCTCGGTGCGCATGCAGCTCTCTCTCCCCCTGTAGAAGAACCTCCGCTTGCTCACCCTGTCCCTCCTTTCGAGCTCGCTCCCAAACAAAAGCATCGTCCGGTAACCGTCGAGGAGGAGGGGGTGACTCCGGCAGCGCTCGTCGACCAGTTCAAAGAGGACGCCGTCACGTATCGCCTGCCGAATCCGGGCTATCTCCCCGAGGCTGACGGCCAGGTTATGGAGCGCGAGGAGCCGTTCCCTCTCCTCCGACTGCCTGAGTTCTGCAGCAGAGTGCGTGCGGCAGACCTGGCATGGACAGGGGAGATCTGAAAGGTCCGCGAGCGTAGCACTTCCCGACGGTGTGAGGTAGCGCCCCTCTCGTGCGTAGAGAGCGTAGGCTGCAGAGTCAAAGACATCGCAGCCCATGGCAACGGCAAGAGCAAACATGGCAGGGTGGCCTGCTCCAAAGAGGTGCACGCAGGAGGATGGCGGAATCCCCCTCTTTGCGGCCATGACGACATTCACGAGCTCGGTGTACCGGTAGGACTCCATCAGGGGGACGACGGCCCCGATGGGGCAGAAGCAAAAACCCATCTCTCCCACCTCTCTCCCTGCCCTTTCCCGGAGATCGGGGTAGATACCCCCCTGGACGGGCCCGGCGACGACGGCATCTTCCCCGCACAGCGAACGGGCCTCGGCAAGGCGTGCCATGGTTGTCAGAAGCTCCCTTTCCGCGCGTGCCCTGTCTGCATCCGGTGGCGTCGGGATATCGAGGGGAACGATGATATCGCTCCCGATTGCCTGTTGAAACCTGAGTATCTCCTCGTTGGACACCGGGATGTCCCCGTAGACCGAGAGTTGGAAGGCCCCCGAGTCGGTCATGATCAGGCCATCAAAACTGAGCACCCTGTGGAGGCCCTGGGAGAGTGTCCTTTCCCGGAACTCCTCGCTCCGGGAGAAGATATACGAGTTCGTGATCAGGCCCTCCGCACCGAGGCGCTTCATCTCGGCCGGGGAAACGGGCTGGAGGTGGGGGTTGATAACAGGGAGCAGGGCAGGCGTGGGGAGCACCTTGTCCCGGGTCCGCAACCTTCCCAATCGCCCCGCGATATCCTTCTCGATGACTTCAAAAGCAAGGGACATTGCTCCTGCCTTTCCCCCCGAAACGACCGTCCATCCCGAATCCCGCGGGTGTGGACGGCAGGACGGGAATGGTTCTTTTACTCTTCATGCCTGTCTCCCGCGGGGCGATTCCTCCTCGGAAAAGATTTGGCCCTCGAACGTGAGGACCTCCACCGCACCGGTCTTCCAGCACCCGGCAGGGAGACCCGCCTTTTGGCATGTATGGTCCAGGAACTCACGTGCATTCCATCCCCACTCTACCGGGACCTGGGGGAGGAGGAGGCCCGACCTCCCCATGCCCCGAACGATGAGGCCGTGCGTGCCCACGAGGACTTTTTCCGGGCGTTCGTCGGGCCTGCAGGTAAGGGGGGTGGGGACCGAGAGGACGGTGACTTCAACGCGGAGGAGGGGGAGTTCTTCTGCCCTCACCGGGGGGAACCGCGGGTCCTGCACCGCCGCAGCATACGCCGCTTCGCAGATTGCCTGGCCCAAGGGATAGACGGGCGTCGGGAACCCGATGCACCCCCGCAACTGGCCCCGCTCCGTCAACGTCACGAAAACACCCCTCTTCTTAGAGAAACGGGGGGGGAGAGGGGGAAGATCGACGTCTCTTTTCCCGATTCTCTTCTCGAGCACGCAGCGGGCGAGCCGCACAGCCTGCCGACCCTCCTCGGGCGTGAGTACTTCCATCAGGTGTATATAATGTACCGCCAAATTATATAGGGAGAGGGAGAGTGCGGCCGACGGTGGCAGACAGTGCCGCTGAGGAAAGTCCCCCCACCTGCTGAGCGCGCAGCCGTAACGCAAGTTCGGGTGGCGAGAGTCACGGCAATGGCACAGAAACGACACGGCCTGCCCACAGCCATGATGCGAAACGAGCCAAAAAAGGGCAACGCAGCGGTGTTCCCTTGCCGGAATGCTGCTGGTCGCTGATGCACAGGGGCAGGATGCGATGAAACGGCGAATCCCTGCGGGTGCAAGCCAGAACAGGGCACATGGGTCGCTCAGCGCCTGCCCGGGTATGGCGCATAGCTGAATGCCGCACCGAACAGAAGGGGGCTTACTCCTCCCACTCCCCACATGAGGGTCGTACAATAGTTTTATCCATCCTTATGCTCCAGGGTAATACCACCCTATGCATATCCCCACTCCTGAAGAGATAAAAGCCAGGAGAGAACTCCTCGGTCTGAAACAAACCGATCTTGCAGAAAAAGCGGGGATCAGCCAGTCGATGGTTGCCCGCATTGAAAGGGGGAGCGTGGACCCCCGCGTCAGCACCCTCCGCAAGATCGTCGCCGTCTTAAATGCCATGGAAAGACCGAGGGTCACGGCAGGTCGCCTGATGCACACCCCCGTTATCAGTGTTGATAGTGATGATACCATCACCCATGCGGTTGACATCATGGGGAAGTACGGGATCTCCCAGGTCCCGGTGCTCGATGATGGCAGACCTGTCGGGTCCATATCGGAATCTGCCATCCTGAACGCGATAAACAACCGGACGGCGCACAGGTCTCCCGGTGACCAGGTCCGGTACTACATGGAGTCAGGGTTCCCGACCGTCCCCCACGATACCGATATCGAGACCGTGATCCGGATCCTCGAGCACCACCACGCCGTCCTCGTGACGGAGGGAGGAAAGGTCGCCGGCGTCATAACGACCCACGACCTGATATCCCTGATGGTGAACCGCTAGAGCAGGGAGACCAGGTCACGCAGGACACTTATCGGTGCTTTTGCCTTCACCACGCTCGATGCGAGCAGGACGCCGTCTGTCCCAAGGTCGATGGCTGTCCTCACGCACTTCCCGGAATGGATCCCCGCGCCCGTCAGGATCCGGACGTCCGGGTTCACTTTCCTGACCGCTTCAACGGTTCCCGTGATAATACCCGGGTTTGCGGTCGATACCGAGACGTCTCCCCCGATCAGCTCGGGTGGCTCGATCGCCACGTAACCGGGAGAGAGGGCCGCTGCCGCTGCGCTGGTGGGAACGTTGTTCGTGCAGACAATGGGGACGAGCCGGGCCTCCCTGAGGCGTGAGACGCACGCTTCGATGTCCGCGAGCGTGAGACGCCGCTCGGAATGGTTGACGAGAGAGCCGACTGCCCCGGCTTCCCGGATGGCCTCGACGGTCACAGACCCCGTGTGGGCACCAGGCGGGAGCGGGTCCACGTGCTGGGCATAGACGGGAAGCGAGTAGTGCATGGAGAGCGGGTGGATGTTCATGTAACTTGGGGCAAGCCCGATATCGACACCGGCCTCGTCTGCCACCTGCTGGGCGGCTCCTGCGATCGCATGGGCCCTCTGCCCGCTGCCTTCCGCGTAGGTCTTCAGGTTGATGAGAATGAAAGGTCTTCCCATGGAGATCTCCTGTCGAAGGAATACTGGGGACCACGAGGGCAAAACTTATTCTGCGGTGGAGTCATGGTCGCGTCCCGGGGGAGTCCTGAAGTATCCAGCCGTGATACCCCCGCGGGCAACCTCTTTTATCCCCTCCTTGAGCCGGGAGCACAGAGCAGTCGTGTATCTCTTCTCCCGGGTTGCATCACGGGCGGCACGGTAGGCAGAGGTGACGGCCTGCACATAGTCCGGGCCCCTGCGGCGTGCGTCGATCGCAAGGGAGTTGATCCCGGCAGCAGTGAGGGCCGGGACATAGTCAATGAGCGTCAGTTCCACGGCGTTCAGTATCCTCGTCCTCCCCTCGGCATCCTCAAAGACGGGAAAGATACGCCCTGTCCCGTCCGCGAGGCTATACCACTCCCCCTCTTTTTCCGGAGCGTCCCCGACCGTCTCCGAGAGGAGCCTGTTCCTGCTGACCATCGCCTCGATGTTTCCCTGGCAGATGACCTCAAACCATATCCGCGGGGATCTGACCCGGGAATGCAAAACCAGGGCGGCAATATCGGGGAGGGAGAGTTCGGGGGAGAGGGTGAACCCTGCGAGCGGCGGGTGCAGGAACAGGGCAGATTCGGCATTCCATATGTTGAGACCGGTCCCCCCCCTGACCTCGATGGCCGGGACACGGGCATGGACTGCTTCTGCAAGGCCGAGGTCCTCGACCATCACCCGCATGCCCCCTGAACGGAATAGCCCGGGGAGGTTAGGCAGTACTCGTTTCAGGTAGCCGACCGGTGCGACCCGGGGGAACTTCCAGGTAAACTCCACTCCCGCGGCGCGGCAGGCCGCGGCACCATCCATCACGAGGGAGATCTCATCCCGCCCACCATACCCTGCAGAGGGTTCAAAGCAGACTGCATCAGACCCTGCCCTGCACGCCGCACCAAGTTCGTCGAGTGTCGCACACAATACGGTGAGGGCAGGGGCCCCGCCATCCCGGGAAAGCGGGGGTGAGACTGCAGGAGGACGCACGACTTCATCCACGATGGCCTGGATGCAGGCCCTCGCGCGTTTTACGTCTGCAGCCGGGGGACGGAAGCCCGCGGTCCATTCAGCTTCCAGCCTTGCCAGGATCTCCCTCCTGACCTGGTTGATAGCAGAAAGCGGGAAAAAGAATTCCCCCTTCGAATCAACCGTGATGTCACGGAAGGAAAACGGTGAATCGCCTGTCTTTTTGAGCTGTTCCCGTATCGTTTCAACCAAGACAGGGCGTGTCCGGGCCGCCGGAGGCACGGCCCCGGATAGTCCCCCGACATGCATGCTGCCCCGACGGGGATGCAGAAGGGAGGCACTCCACTGGACAGGTTCTCCCCGGGATATCCGGACGTGGAGAGAGACTGGGACGGGGTGCCTCCCCTGCATCTTTCTTCCGATCTCCCTTGCCATCTCCGCGCAGGTCCGGCTCCGCGTGAGAAAGACGAGGTCGCCCGGGCGAACGCCTCCCCTCGCCAGTGGGATGAAGAGGCCGTCCCGGCGCCTGACAGCGTCACGCGCGATCACGAGGCCCTGCTGTCTCTTTCCCCCGGGAGACAGGACAAGGAGGCCATCCCCGGCAGAAGGTTTCGTCTGCGCACCAGGATGGACGACAAAACCCTTCCCCGGAACGACCGAGGTCACTCTGCCAAGGGAAAGGCCGCGGTTACCCGGCGCTTCGCGGGCCATGACGGGGCCGTTGGAGAGGAGGTAGCCCCCGCAGAAGTCCCTGCTGTAGGCAAGGGCCATGGTCTCAAGGTCAAGGGGGTTGAAAAAGTCCCTGTTCTGCCTGATCGCATCGAGCGCCCGGCGGTAGGCAGAGACGACCACGGCGACATACGTGGGGGACCGCATTCGTCCCTCGATCTTGAGGGCATCGATCCTGCGGCCGACGACCTCGGGGAGAGCAGGGTAACAGCAGATGTCCCGGGGAGAGAGGAGGTACTGCCCCTGGGTGCGAATTTCCTGAACGGTTTTTCGGCCTGTGCCCCTCCCGGGGGTGACCCGCACGAGCCGGTAGGGTTTCCGGCAGGGCTGGGCACACATGCCCCTGTTTCCGCTTCTCCTGCCAATCAGGGAAGAAAGCAGGCACTGGCCCGAGTATGAATAACAGAGTGCCCCGTGGATAAAGACCTCGAGGCCAGGCCGCTTTTCCGGCGGGATAGCAAGGATTTCGTCCAGCTCCGGGAGCGTGACTTCCCGCGCCAGGATCACGCGCGTGTAACCGGCCGACGCGGCCCACAGGACTCCTTCGGGTGTTGCGATGGTGCACTGCGTGGATGCATGGAGGGCAAGGCCGGGGAGCGCACGGCGGGCAACAGAAAGCAAGCCCCCATCCTGGAGGATGACACCATCCACGCCCATCAAAAAGAGGGAGAGGAGGTACTGTGCCGCCCCCGGGATCTCTTCCTCACGGACGAGGGTGTTGACGGTGACGTACACCTTAACGCCCCGGAGGTGGGCAAAATCAACCGCTTCCTGCATCTCATCCGGGGTGAAATTCGGCGCGAGCTGGCGGGCGCCAAACCGCTTTCCCCCCAGGTACACGGCGTCTGCCCCTGCGGCGACAGCAGCCCTTAAAGCCTCCATTGAACCGGCAGGGGCCAGGAGTTCCGGCAAATTCCCTCCCGCCTGCAATCCTGGGGGCATACTCATCCCTCAAAAATCGGCATGGGGCAGGTTAAAGTCTCCTTCCCTGCCATAGATCCCTGGATATGCAGTTCGTGGCCTCGGTCCCGGACACGCGGCTCATCCCGGCTGCCCGCGAAAGCGGAGCCGACATCATCGAGCTGCGCCTGGACCTTGCTGACAGTCTTGCGGAAAATGATGCCCTGGCAGCGCTTGAGTCCCTGGATATCCCCCTCATCCTCACGCTCCGCAGCAGGGATGAGGGGGGGCGGTTTTCCGGTTCCCCGGGCGAGTGGTGGGAAAGGCTCCAGGCCTTCCTCCCCTATGCCACTTACGTCGACATCGAGGGGAGGTTCCGGGCCCTTGGGAATGCCGTGCGGGACGGGAAAAAGACCATCATTGCGTCCTACCACACACCCTCGATGCCGGACCCTTCTTCCCTTGCCGCCCTGCTCACCGACCTTGCCTCTTTTGGAGACATCCCCAAGATCGTTGTCTCCCCCCAGTCGGGGGACGATGTCCTCTCCCTCCTCTCGTTCACCCTGCATGCCAAAAAACCGGTGATCACGAGCATCATGGGATCCCGTTTTTCCTTCGCCCGGATGATCCTCCCCCTCTTTGGTTCATCGTTCCTCTTCTGCCATGCCGGGCACCCCACCGCAGAGGGGCAGGTCCACGTCAGGGTGGCCCGGGACGTCCTCGGCGTACTCGCCGGGGAAGATGTCATCGCCACCCGGGTGGACGCCTGACGCGCCTTGCCCGGAGTGACCGGGTGAAAAAAAAAAGGAGGCGAAACCCTCACGTGGCACGGGTGAGGGGTATGGCCCGGACGGTATAGTCCCTCAGGCATTCCCCATCGAGCTCGATTGTCACCACCCTCTGCTCACCGGGACCAACGGTGCCCAAGAAGAGCTCCTTTGTGTCGCGGACAGCGCCTGTCCCCGCGTTCAGGAGTTCCACGTGCAGGTACACGTTCTTTTCCTCTGCAGAACCGGGGTTATAGACCTGGAATGTCGTCTCCCAGGTACATCCCCGGGAAAAACCCCAGTCTGCATCCTGGTTTATGAGGGTCGCCCGGAGCGCGGAAGAATCCCCGGCACCGGGCCCACCCTCTCCCCCGGTCTGGGTGAGCACGGAGAGGCACCCGGCACCGAGGGCAAAGCAAACAAGGGTTGTGGCACATGCAATGACCAGCGCGTATTTCTTGGAGAACAATCGTCTTTCACAGGACTCTTTCACGATGGGATCCACCTCCCTGTTGGCCATTGCCGGGGATTGACTCCCCGGCGGGATCTTCTCCTCTCTATCTTCCCCTATCCGGGATAGATGTTATTCTCATGGCCGGGAAGCCAGGCCCTGATTTTTTCCTGTTCGAGGAGGGCGTCCACGAGCACGAGGGCAAGCATTGCCTCAGCGACCGGGCCGATCCGCGGGACGATACACACGTCGTGGCGACCCGATACCGAGATGACGCGTTCCCTCCCCTGGCAGTCGATCGTCTTCTGCTCGCGTGAGATCGTGGGGGTCGGCTTGACGGCGATGCGGACAATGATGTCTGCGCCGGTGCTGATCCCGCCCAGGATGCCGCCGGCATGGTTCGAGAGAAAACCGGTGCTGTCCATCTGGTCGTTGTGCTCGCTGCCCCTCAGCCGGGCTGCGGCAAAGCCGTCCCCTATCTCCACCCCCTTGACTGCCCCGATACTCATCATGGCCATCGCGATGAGGGCGTCAAGTTTCCCAAAGACAGGATCACCAAGACCGGGGGGACACCCGTTTGCGACCAGTTCCAGGATACCACCCACGGAGTCGTTCGCAAGGGCGGCCTGTGCAATCTCCCTCCCTATACCTTCCGGCGTGGATGCGCCGTGGACCTCGGCGACCCTGCTCCGGATGGAGATGCCCCGTTGGCCCAGGATCTTCAGGGCAACGGCCCCTGCGGCGACCCGCGAGACGGTCTCCCGCCCCGAGCTCCGCCCCCCTCCACGGTAGTCGCGGATCCCGTACTTTGCATGGTAGGTATAGTCCGCGTGACCAGGCCGGAAAACGTCCGCGATTGCATCGTAGTCAGAGGAACGGGCATCCACGTTCCTGACGAGGAGGGCAATGGGTGTCCCCGTCGTCCTTCCCTTGAAGACCCCGGACAGTATCTCGACCCGGTCCTCTTCCTTGCGCTGCGAGGAGAGGGGATGCTCTCCCGGCCGCCTCCTTCGCAGGAGGGGATCGATATCCCCTTCCGAGAGTTCAATACCGGGCGGGCACCCGTCGATGACCGCGCCGAGGGCAGGGCCGTGACTCTCCCCGAACGTGGTCACCCGGAAGTTTTTTCCAAACGTGTTCACCCCACCATCTCCCTGACCATGTGGAGGGGAGCATCGATTCCTGTGAAGTGCCGGAACTGGGCCCGTGCCTGGCGGATGAACATCTCCTTGCCTGTGATCACGGTGCACCCCGCGCGCCGCGCCATCCTGATTAGGGGGGTCTCCGGCGGCGTGTACACGAGGTCAAAGATCGTCATGCCCGGTGTGAGCTGGTCGCGGGTGAGCGGACTGCCCTGGTCTGGCTCCATTCCCACCGATGTCGCATTCACGACAACCTCTGGCCGGATCCTGTCGATATCCGCCAGCTTTCCGAATGCGCACCCGAACCGGCCCGCGAGTGTTTCTGCCTTCTCGACGGTCCTGTTCAGGACAGTAACGTCCATGTCCAGCGAGAGGAGCGCGTAAGCGGCGGCTGCAGCAGCACCACCGGCACCGAGGACAACGGCGCTTTTCCCCTTCGCGTGCCCGAGTGGTTCCCTGACTCCCACCCAGTCGGTGTTGTACCCATACGACTTCCCGCCGCAGAACAGGACCGTGTTACATGCCCCGATCGCAGACATGTGGGGGTCCTGGTAGTCAAGGGTCGAGAGGATCTCCTGCTTGAAGGGGATCGTGACAGAGAGTCCCCGGGCGTCGAGGTCCCGCGCAAGCGCGAGGATGCGGGAGAGGGAAGGGTCGTGGAAGCGGATGTAGAAGGCGTTGATCCCAAAGTAGGAGAAGAGGCCCTGGAAGAGGGGGGGACTCCGGCTGTGGAGGCTGGGGTAGCCCGCGATCCCAAAGAAGCGGAGGAGCGGGTTCTCTTCGAATGTCTCTGCCTTCCCGGCAAGCTCAAGGGCCTCTTCTTTTGGAATTCCCGACAGCATGATCGCGCGGGAAGCCTTCCGGACCTCCCCCGCCGGCACAGTGCCCTCGGTCAGGATTCGCTTGATGTGAATCGCGACCTCGTTGGCACTCCGTGCACTCGTATCCACGCACACGTCGGCAGCACTCAGGTAGGAATCCCTGCGGAGGGCGAGGAGGTGCCGGATTTCGGCCCGCAGGCCCATGGGTGTCAGGGGCGGGCGTGTCGAGTCCTGGATGCGCTTCTCGATCGTCAGGGGATCGGCCTGGAGGAGGAAGACTGTCCGTCCCCTCCGCAGGGTCTCCACGTTCTCGGGCAGGAGGACGGCCCCGCCACCCGTCGCAATGACACATGGACCTTCGGGGAGGTTCGCGATCACCTCACTCTCCCGTTTGCGGAACCCTTCCTCCCCTTCCACGGAAAATATCTCCCGGATCGACGCCTTTGCCTGCTCCTCGACCATTGCGTCCGTGTCGTAAAACGGGACCCCCCCGAGACGGGCGAGGATCCGGCCGGTTGCAGTCTTGCCGGTCCCCCGAAAACCTGTCAGTACAACCTTCATACGAGCCCCTGGCACGCGAGCTGTTCCCAGAACCCCGGGAACGATTTACTGACACATTCCGCGTGTTGTATCTTTACATTTCCCATCGCCAGTCCCAGGACGGCAAAACTCATCGCCGTGCGGTGATCATTTCCCGGGTCGATCGTCCCCCCATGGAGCGGGCAGGGATTGATGAGGATCTCGTCTCCCGCGACGTGAGCATCTCCCCCAAGGACCGAGAGGAGGCGGGCAGTCTCACGTAACCTGTCACTCTCCTTGAACCGGAGGTGGCCGACGCCGGTTATCCGCGTGGGGCCTTCTGCCCGGGCTGCGACCATGCAGAGTGTCTGGACGGTATCCGGAGAAGAAGACATGTCAGCCTCAATTCCCCGCAGGTCCCCCTCGCACGAGACTTCCACGCAGTCTGCCCCGGTCCGCACCCCGCACCCCATCTCCCGGAGGTAGCCGAGGAATGCACGGTCGCCCTGGCACGAATCCGGGTTGAGGTTTTTGACCCTCACCCTCCCGCGGCAGAGGGCGGCGAGGGCAAAGAAGTACGAGGCAGACGAGTAGTCCCCCTCGATAGCGTACCGTTTCGCGCGGTACCGGCGACCGGCAGGAACTGTAAAGTGCCTGTATCCCTCCCTCGTGACGGGGACACCAAACTCATCCATCACGGCAAGGGTGATGTCGATGTAGGAGGGGGACGCAACTTTCCAAAGGACGCTGATGCTGACATCCTCCTTCGCATACGGAGAGGCCAGGAGGATGGAGGAGACGAACTGGCTGCTTACCTGTGCATCGATGGTCGTCTCTCCCCCTGCCAGTCCCCCGCTGACCACGATGGGTGGGAAACCCTCTGACTCCCGGTACGTCACCGTCCCGCCGAGCGCCCGGAGGGCATGGACAAGGGGACCGATTGGTCTCTCCTTCATCCGGGCTGAACCTGTCAGAACGACAGGTTTTCCGCAGAGCAGGGCGATGGAAGCAAGCAGCCTCATGCTCGTCCCCGAGTCACCGACGTCGATGACGGTCCCCCCTGCGCAGGTGAGGACACCCCCCGTGCCCCTGACCACGTATCCCCCTTTGGTTCTCCCGATGACTGCCCCAAGGGAGGAGAGCGAGCGACGGGTGACCGCGGTATCGTCCGACTCCAGGGGGTCGACCAGGGTCGAGGTCCCCTCTGCCAGCGAGGCTGCAACGAGGGCACGGTGCGTGAAGCTCTTGGAAGGTGGTGCAGTGAACGTGCAGTCCACCGGCCCTGCCCTCCGGAGGGTCACTTCCATTCGGGGACCTCCAGCACGGGGTAAATCCCGAGATCCCGGAAAGAGGTCATCTTCCCGAGCTCGCCGAGGACGGAGCGGGTGTCCTCTCCCGAGTACTCGTAGTCCAGGAAGAAGACGTAGGACCCCATGCCCCTCTTGGACGGCCGGGACTCGATCCGGGTGAGGTTGATCTTACGCCGTGAGAAAACTCCCAGGATGTCATGCAGGAGACCTGCCCTGTCCTCGCGCGGGTCGATGATGATACTCCCCTTGACCGCGTCGGGACCGCTATAGGGGTGGCACGAGATCGTCACGAACCGCGTCACGTTCTGGGGGTTGTTCTCCACGCAGGACCTCCTGACGGGGAGGTGGCAGAGGCGGGCAGTCAGGAGGGAGACGATTGCGGCGCCCTTCCCGGACTTCAGGAGCTCCCGGGCACTCTGGGCGTTGCTCGATGTGTGGACAACCGGGACCTCGAGGGAGTCGATGAGATCGCTGCACTGCTCGTGGGTCTGGGGATGGACGTAGAGGACGTCAGCTTCTTCGAGGGGGACGAGGGAGACGAGGTAATGGTGGATGGGCATGGTGGCCTCGCCGGTAATCCAGACGTCGTGGGAAAGGAGACCGTCCAGGGAGGCACCGACACCCCCTGCTTCGCTGTTCTCGAGCGGTATGAGCCCGTTCCCCTCTCCCCTCTCCACGGCCTCAAAGATACGTCGTATCGTGGGAACCAGAGTGACGGCATCACCAAACAACCTCCAGCCCAGCTCGTGGCTGAAAGTGCCCTCGGGACCGAGGGAAAATACTCTCATTTCCCCACCATCGCAGCGATCAGCATGTCAGATTCTGTTGCGGCCCTCTCGCAGTAGTCGCCGAAATTCCGGGTATTGTCCCGGAAAATCTCCACGAAGCTACCCGGATCTCCCCCCTCGATGGCCTGCCTGAGGGTAGCGAACGAGTCCTCGCACGCGGCCAGTACGGGGGGGACGTGCGGATTGAGCTGGAGGATATCGGCGTAGAGGGAGGGGTCCTGGGAGAGGAGGCGGCCCACGAGGCACATCTCGATCTGGTAGATGGGGCTCATGAAGTCCAGCGTCTCGCGGGGAGTGAGCCCGAGCCTCCGCATGGTCTCGGCGACCCCGAGGGTGACATAGTGGGTGAGCCCCTGGACGACTGCCATGACCCGGTCGTGGTCCTCCGGGGTCGTGATGGTAATGCGGGCTCCCTGCGAGCGGAATACCCCGAGGATCTCTTCCTGCGTCTCCCTGTCGCACCGGGCGGGGGTTGCAATGATCGTCTGCCCGGCAAGATCCTTGACCGTCGGGCCGAACATGGGATGGAGCCCGATCACCTTTGCCCGTGACGCGAGCATGGCACTGACCGGTGCCACCTTCAGGGATGTAATATCGCAGACGAGCTGGTCTTCTGAAAGGAGGGGTGTTATCCGCTCGATGACCGCGACCGTCTCCCGGATGGGGACCGAGACCATCACCACGGTGCAGTTTTGTGCAATGTCTTCTGCCCGGCAGGGAGTCTCTCTTCCCGAGACCCAGACCTCGCAGCCCGCCTTTTCAAACACGGCCCGGAAGAAGGTCCCCATCTTGCCGGTACCGCCGATGATTCCGACCCTCAAGGGGAATCACTTCTCCACGATACTCTCCCGCACGGCCATCCCGAAGTGCCTGCCGGCCTCCTTCAGGCACCCGATCACGGTATCGCCCGGTGCGAGGTCAACGACGGACCGTGCAGAGCCGTCCTCTGCGACAAGCCGTATCGTCTCTGCATTCTGGAGGATCAGGCTGCAGGGGACCCCGTCAGCCTCTGCCTCCACGAGGAGGAGCGGCCTTTTTTCGATCTTGACACGCCCCACGGTCACCTCGCGTGCAGCGCCATCGCTCGCTGCGACGAGGACCCTGTCGCCCGCGGAAAGGTCCGAAAGGTAGGAGGTCTTCCCCCCGGCCGAGAGGACGTAGGCATGGACCGCCCCGGCATTGACACGGAACGGGCGGGGGGCCACGTACGGGTTTTCGAGTGTTTCTGCATGGACAAGGAGAAAGGCACGCGAGGTATTTCCGACGAGGAGCCCTTCCCCCTCAGAGAGGAGCGTGCAGGTGTCCACGCAGACCCGGTCACCCATACCCGCGGGACGGATAGCCGTGATCCTGAAGGGGACTATCGCAAACCTCTCCCCGCCCTGGTGCATGAGGGCCCCTGTCTCCTTGATCAGCGCGGGATCATCCGTCGCGAGGAGGACCCCTGCCACTCCCTTTTCCAGGACCTGGAGGGCAAGCGAGGCTTCTTCGGGGTTCGTTACGCGCGCGATGATCCGGTCTGCCTGGGCCACGAGGTTCTCGAGCGGGATGACCGTCCAGTCACCGGCATCGACGATGACGTACCCCTGCCGGGCCCTTCCTGCTGCCTCCTCCTCGCTCCGCTTGTCGGTGATGTGCACCTCAAAGACGTCCCGGCCCATGACGAGGTCCCCGTCGGGGGCAACGACCCTCACCCTCCCGAGCGCTTTTACCGGCTGGCACGAGTCTGCAACGATCGTGTCAGCCCCCGATTCCAGTGCAGCCGTCGCGATCTCCTTGCGAAAAGGCCGGGCATCCACCCAGAACTCCTTCATCCCAACCCCCGGAGCGCCTCTTTGGGGTCCATCTCCTCGTGGACGACCTTGCAGAGGGCCTCGACGAATGCCCGGGTGTTCTCCCGCTGGAAGGCGTTGCGGCCCACGCACACACCAGCACCGCCCGCCCGGACCGAGTCCCTGATGACCGTGAGCGTTTCAAGGTCCCCTGCCTTCTCCCCGCCGGCGATGAAGACCGGGACGGAACAGGCCGAGCAGATCTCACCGAAAGACTTCGGGTCCCCCGTGTAGTTTGTCTTGATCAGGTCTGCACCCAGCTCCTCGGCGACGCGGACACAGTGGCCGACAGTCGCCGGTGAGGTGGGGTCCACTCCCTTGCCCCGCGGGTAGATCATGACGAGGAGAGGTATCCCCCACCGGTTGCAGTCCTTGACGACCATCCCTGCCGACTCCAGCATCCGTGACTCGTTGGGGGCCCCGAGATTGATATGGATCGAGACCGCATCGGCCCCGAGGGCTATTGCCTCCTCGACCGTGCAGACAAGGACCTTATCGTTGGGATCAGGGTTCAGGGACGTGCTCCCCGAGAGGTGGACAATCAGCCCGATATCCCTCCCCCGTCGACGGTGCCCCCTCTTGACGATCCCCTTGTGGAGCACGATGGCGTTTGCCCCGCCCTCGCTCACCTCTGAGATCGTCTTTGTCATGTCCTTCAATCCCTCGATCTGGCCCAGTGTGAACCCGTGGTCCATGGGCACGATAACGGACCGGCCCGTGTTGCGGTCCATGATGCGTTCAATGCGGATCTCTTTTCCTATCATTTCCTCTCCTCCTGGAGTGTCCTGTATGCCTCTTCTGCCGAGTGCCCGTGGTGCACGATCATGGCGGCCGCTGCGACGAAACGGTCGGGTGCCGGGTGCTGGAAGGCGTTTCTCCCGATGGAGATCCCGGCAGCACCTCCTTCCATGGCCCCCTCGATCAGCTCGAGGGTGGCCCTGTCACTCGTCCTGCTCCCCCCGGCAACAACGACAGGGACTGGGCAGCCCCGCGTCACCTCCCGAAAGCTGTCCGGGTCACCGGTGTAGACTGTCTTGACGATGTCGGCCCCCAGTTCCGCCGCCACCCGGGCGGCAAGGCTCACGTGACTGACTGCCTGCTCGTTCTCGATCTTCCTCCCCCGGGGATACATCATGGCGAGGAGGGGCATTCCCCATTCCATGCAGTCAATGGCGACACGCCCGAGGTCGGCAAGCATCCGTGCCTCGGAGTCGGCCCCGATGTTCACGTGGATCGAGACGGCATCGGCCCCCATCCGGAGGGCGTTGGTCACGGTGTTGACAAGGACCTTCTCGTTCGGGTCCGGACCGATCGACGTGCTCGCCGAGAGGTGGAGGATGAGCCCGATGTCCCGCCCGCTCCTCCTGTGGCCGTGCAGCGAGAGCCCGATATGGCCGAGCACGGCGTTTGCACCCCCTTCTGCCACAAGGTCAACGGCACGTCCAAGGTCGATTAAGCCCTCTATCGGCCCGCTTGTGACCCCGTGGTCCATGGGGACGATGATGGTCTTGCCGGTGTTCCGGTCCATGATACGTTCCAGGCGAATTTCTTTTCCTCTCATTGTAAACTCCCATCCATGCAGCGCATTTACCAAAAACGGCTGATGGACTCAGCTAAAATACCTAAAATAGCCACAATACGTGCAGTCCGCGAAGAAAGCCTCCGCTCCCTTCAAAGGCCACACGAGAACAGGCGTACCAATGCACGGGCAAGAGACGTTGCTAGTAAAGATAAAGACCCTCACCGGCGAAAAAACACTCACCCAGCATTAAGAAAAGATGTTGGTGGAATGTCTATATAAACATGACGGGACAGGGAGGGTAGTCCCGGGAACTCCCACCGGGGAAAAGCATCACTTTTTGATCTTCTTGAGGGAGATCACGTCGCCGAGGGTGGGGACAACCTTTCCCCCGGTCTTCTTCGCAGATTCCTCGTCAGGCGAGTCTATCAACCGGATATTCAGTGCCTTTTCGAGCTTCCGGCGCACGTCATCCTCAGGGATGAGGTCTCCCTTCTCGATCTTCTTGATAAGGAGTTCTTTCTCCTTGAGCTGCAATGCGAGTTCCTTTTGTGACCAGCCCCTCTCCATGCGGGCATTGCGGATCCTTTCCCCGTAATCCTCCACGATTTCGCCCTCGATCAGGTCGAAAACATCCTTTTTCCTCCTTTGGGTGCCTGCCACAGGCGCGCGGGGTACAGCGCCTGCACGTGGCCCGGGCTTTTGGGGTGCCTGCACCTCCGTCCCATACCGGGCGCACTGGGCACAGACCTCGAGGACTGCCCCTTCCACACGAATAGTCTTTGGATTGCCGTGGATCCTGCCACCGCACATTTCGCACTGCATACTCGTCGCAAACATCTTTATAGACATTTTTCCCTATATACTTATTCGAGGCAGAAAAATGGTGGAAAGTGCCCGCCAATCCCAGGAACCACAGAACCCCGAGGAGCTCTACCGGTACCTCCTGGACAGGGTTACCCACATGGAGACCCGCAACCTGGAACTGCGCGAGCAGATCCGCCAGATTGAATCGGACAAGAGATACATCGAGACCCAGAAGATCAGGTACGAGCGTGAAGTCAGGAAGCTCAAGAGCGAGATCGAGCAGTTACGAAGCCCCCCCCTGATCGTCGGGACAATCACGGACGTCCTTGACAATGGCAGGGTCGTTGTCAGGAGCAGTGCAGGCCCCCGTTTCATGGTCCGGAGCTCCATGTGCATCGACCCCGAGAAGCTCAAGCCAGGGGTCCGGTGCACGCTGAACCAGCAGTCCCTCGCGGTCATCGATATCCTCCCTGAGAGCTACGATGCCCAGGTCTACGGGATGGAGGTCATCGAGAGCCCGGAGGAGACCTACGCAGATATCGGGGGTCTCGACCTCCAGATCAACGAGATCAGGGAAGCAGTGGAACTCCCGCTCAAGAAACCGGAACTCTTTGAACGTGTCGGGATAGAACCCCCGAAAGGCGTCCTCCTCCATGGCCCGCCGGGAACGGGAAAGACACTCCTTGCCCGTGCCGTTGCCCACGAGACCAACGCACATTTCCTGCGGGTCGTCGGGTCCGAGCTCGTCCAGAAATACATCGGTGAGGGGGCACGCCTCGTGCGGGAACTCTTTGACCTCGCCAAGAAGAAATCGCCGACGATCATCTTCATCGACGAGATCGACGCGGTGGGTGCGTCCCGGACGGAATCCACCACATCGGGAGACCGGGAGGTCCAGCGGACCCTGATGCAGCTGCTCGCAGGGATGGACGGGTTTGAGCGCCGGGGGGATGTCAAGATAATCGGTGCCACGAACCGCATCGATATCCTTGACCGTGCCCTCCTCCGGCCGGGACGTTTCGACCGCATCATCGAGATACCCCTCCCCGACGTCCAGGGAAGGGTCGCCATCCTCAAGGTCCACACGAGGAAGATGAACCTGGATGGGAGCGTGAGCCTCGAGGAGATTGCAGGCTTGACGGAGGGCAAGAACGGTGCGGATCTCAAGGCGATCTGCATGGAGGCCGGGATGTTTGCCATACGCCGGGAACGCGAAGCCGTCTCCCGCGAGGATTTCCTCGACGCGATCGAGAAGATCGGCCAGGACTTCGAGCGCCATGTCTTCAAGAGCGGGTATGGCGCGATGTTTGCCTAGGTATCCATTTTTTCCTTTTTTCTTGATTCCATTTCAGGCAGGTTTTTACCCCTGCTTTGTCACCCGTGACCGGGGGTCATCCCACGCGTCCTGTCCAAGCGCCGCGGGGAAAAACCTTTAAATACTATTTTGCTTACCTCTTCCCCAGGTGAAAAAAATGAGTTTTCTGAAGGAATTTATGGAGTTCCTCTCCGAATACAAGATCATCGGGCTCGCCATTGCCTTTGTCATGGGCCTGGCCGCGAACCAGCTCGTCAAGTCCCTGGTCGACAACATCGTGATGCCCATCCTCACATTCTTCATCCCCGGGGGAGAATGGCAGACGGCAAAGGTTGCCCTGGGCCCAATCGTCATCAGATGGGGCCAGTTCCTCTCTGACCTCATCTACTTCATCATCGTCGCCCTGATCATCTTCCTGATCGCAAAGAAGCTGATTGGGGAACTCATGACTGCAAAGAAGCTAATTGGGGAAGAAAAGGTCACAAAGAAGTGATTTCCTCCTCCCCGTCCCCCTTCTTTTTTCCCAGGAACTGGTCTTTTGTGCACCACACGTCGATCCGGAGGAGGCTTTTTTCCTCACCCACGGGGGCTCCCCCGGAAGCTTCCCTTTCCCCCGGCATATCTGATCCAGGGGATTTTCCGGTGACCGGTCCTTCCGGGTGAAAAGTGTAGACCCATTTCCACCTCCACCGCCTGTTCAGGACCGGGGCCCTGCCGTAGTAGATGTCCTGTGCCAGCTCCCGGGTGCAGAAGGTACCGGGTGCTATCTCGAAGAGCACGTCCCTCATGTACCGGCGGACGTACCACCGGAGGTCAGAGGCAAGCGAGAGGCCGCTTCCCAGGGAGGCAACCGTCACTTCCACTCCCGCAGGAGTCTTCTCCGGCTGGTAGAACCGCAGCGCCTCCCTGCTCGTCTCAGACAGGAGAAGGGCAGAGTGGAGGTCAACGCCCTCCCGGGGTACAAAGATGACCCTCATCGTTTCCCGGTCCCAAAAATCACTATGGGTCCGTCCCTGTAAAGAGGGTTACGCACATACCAGGAAAAGGGGACGACCCGGAAAAAAAATCAGATGTACATCCGGAGATCCGGGGTCTGTTCTGCCCGGACCTTCTTCACCGCGCCCAGGAAGTCTTCCTGGGTGACGGCGACGGCTTCCCTGCGCACGGCATTCATCCCGGCCTCGCGGCAGATTGCCTGGAGTTCTGCACCGGTTGCGTTCCTGGTCATGTCCACCACCGCCTGGAGGTCGACGTCATCGCCAAGGGTCATCCTCTGCGTGTGGATTTTTAAGATCTCCCTCCTGCCTTCCTCATCGGGCAGGGGTATGGCAATGACCCGGTCGAAGCGGCCCGGCCGGAGGAGGGCGGGGTCAAGCATGTCGACCCTGTTCGTGGCCGCCATGATCCGGACGTCTCCCCTGGTGTCGAAACCGTCCATCTCGGCGAGGAGCTGCATCAGGGTCCGCTGGACCTCCGCGCTCCCGGACGTGCCATCATTTGTCCTCGTGCTTCCCACCGCGTCGATCTCATCGATGAAGACGATGGACGGCGACTTCTCCCGTGCAAGGGCAAACAACTCGCGAACGAGCTGGGCGCCCTCACCGATGTACTTGTGGACAAGTTCACTGCCCGACATGCGGATGAAAGTTGCCCGGGCCTGGTTTGCAACCGCCTTGGCAATGAGCGTCTTGCCGGTGCCGGGGGGCCCGTAGAGGAGAATGCCCTTTGGGGGTTCGACCCCGACCCTCTCGTAAATATGGGGCTTTGTGAGGGGGTACTCAACTGCCTCCCTCACCTCCTCGATCTCCTTGGAAAGGCCTCCGATCTGGGAGAAAGTTACATTTGGGGACTCTTCCAGTTCCATGACCCTGACACGGGAATCAAAAATTGTCCCGACGATCTTCACAATAGACAGGGCATTATTGACGGCAACCTTTGTCCCCGGCTTGAGTTGCCGGAATATCTCGTCGTTGACGTGTGTCAAGTATTCCTGGTTGTTTCCCATCTGGCGGAGGTAGACCTCCCCCCTGTCGAGCAGGTCGACAACGACGGCAACGAACAGCGGCATGCGCTTGAGCTGGTTATTTTCCCGCTTGAGCTGCGCATTTTCACGCTGGAGCTCATCGTTCTTGACCTTGAGGTCAAGGACTTGTGACTCAAGGTCCTGGATTTTTAGCTGTATCTTCAGTTCTGTATCGGCTCCGGCGTTCCGGATAACGCTCTCTTCCATGCTATCACTATATCTGGATCTCCCTAGATTTATGTGGTATGATCATGCGCATCCACGGCAGGGGGATAGCGGGGGGTACGGGGAAGGGCCGGGCACTTGTCAGTCCCGCCCCGATATCGTTTCTCTCCGGTGTCGACCCCGAGACGGGAGCTGTCGTCGAGAAGGGCCATCCCCTGGAAGGCCAGGTCATCACGGGAAAGGTCCTCGTCTTTCCCCATGGCCGGGGGTCGACTGTCGGGTCGTACGTTCTCTATGCCTTGAGTCGCAATAAAAAAGCCCCGGCCGCGATGATTAACGAGGAAGCCGAACCCATCATCGCGGTCGGCGCCATCATGGGCAGGATACCCCTCGTCGACAGGATCGAGGGGGGCATCTCCCGGCTCAGGGACGGTGACCTCCTCCGGGTCGATGGCGACGAGGGGACCGTTGAGGTCCTGCCCGATACCGGGATCTGAAGGGATACCCTCATGAATGCTGGCTCCCCACACTCCTCCATGAGAAGATCTTCATTCTTCCTCCTCGTCCTGTTATCAGGAGCAGTACTGCTCAGCGGGTGCCTCGGGGGGCAACCCGCGCAACCCGAGGGGTGGGGCCGGGGAAGCGGCGGGGCCGAACCAACGGTGACCCTGCCACCCCAGAGCACTGTCGAGATCCAGGTCAACGAAAAGGACCCCATCTATGCAACACTCACCGTCGTCTTTGCCGGTGGGAAGGGCCAGGTGGCAGTCAGAGATATCCTGGTACGGGTGACGACTCCCGACGGCGTCATCACCGAGAAACACCTGGAGGCAAACAAGGGTGCCGAGGTGACATTCCAGGGGTCACGGACTGATGACCGGCTCGAGGTCTTCGTGACACTCACGAACGGTCAGACCTACAAGATCATCGACCAGATGGTGCCCTACAGGACGCGGGGCTGAGGGGCGAGGGCTTCCGGGAACGGTGGCCTGGCCCCCCCTCCTGATTTTTCAAAAAACAAAATCCCTGCCACGGTTGCACTAACCCTGCCACTGACTGCCGATGACCACCGGTTGCGAGAACAGAAAACATGAATACCGCAAATGCAATTCTCATGGGAAAATGGACGTCTGCTGGAGACTCATCCCTGCATCGCGCAACTCCTATGCTGCCCTCTATGCAGCCTGCGAGAGGGAAGGGTTCATCCTCCGGCCTGTCAGTTCACCCCAGGGAGACGTGACCTGTTACAGTCTGAACTCGCTTTCCCTCCCCCGCTACCTTCCCGAGATACGGGATGCCCCCTGTATGACCATCGTTGGCGGTCCCCATGCCACGGCCTGCCACAGGGAAATGGTAAAAATTGCCGACTACGTGGTCGTCGGCGAAGGGGAATTCACCCTCCCGGCCCTCCTCCTCGCGATCCGGGAAGGAGGAAAGATCCCGCCGGGTGTTGCGACCGGTGATGTCTTTTCGCCTCCTGCCAGTTCCGTTCGCCTCGATGCATACCCTCCTTTTACCACGATGAAGGGTTACATCGAGATCTCGCGGGGCTGCCCCCACTCCTGCACGTACTGCCAGACACCCCGCATCTTTGGGCGTGGAATGCGCCACCGGAGTATCCCGGCCATCGTCACGGCTGCCCGGAAATTCCGGGATGCCCGGTTCGTGACCCCAAACGCCCTTGCATACGGGTCCGATGGAAAGACCCCCCGCCTCGAAAAGGTCAGGGCACTCCTTGCCTCTCTCAGGAAGCCTGGGCAGAATATCTACCTTGGAACTTTCCCAAGTGAAGTCCGGCCGGAATGGGTCACCCACCAGGCCCTCGAGATGATCACGACATACTGCAGCAACACGCGCCTCCACTTCGGGGCCCAGTCAGGGAGTGACAGGGTCCTCTCCCTCCTGGAGCGGGGACACAGCGTGGAAGACGTCATACGGGCGGTCGAACTGACCCTTGAGGCAGGCTTGACACCCGTCGTGGATTTCATCGTCGGGATACCAGGGGAGAGTGACGAGGACCAGGCAATGACTGCAGAGCTCATCCGGTGGACGAGTGCGAGGGGGCAGGTGCACGTGCACCGCTTCCTGCCCCTCCCGGGAACCCCGCTGGCAGGCACAAGCCCGCGCCCCCTCCTCCCTGGACTGGAGCGCATGCTTGGGTCGCTCGCGCTGAAGGGCAAAGTGACGGGGACGTGGCGTAACCCGACGCAAAGATTTTTTTAAAAACCCCTTCGAATGATTATTCACATGAAAGATGTTCTTTTGCTGGCCGACCTGCATGGGGAATTTGGAAAGATCGAGTCTTTCCTTGAACTCTCCCCGGATGCAATTTTTATCGCCGGCGACATCACCAACATGGGTCCGGCCGATGCCGTGGGGGCGCTCTTCGATCGCATCGATGTCCCTGCGTTTGCGGTACCCGGCAACTGCGACCCGCGGGATACGCTCGACACACTGGAGCGTTCCGACTGCGTCTGCCTCCATGGCTCGTCCATCAGCATGGGCCCCGTCTGCCTCGTGGGGATCGGGGGATCAAACCCGACACCGTTTTCGACACCGTTCGAGATGACAGACAAGCAGATTGATGAGATCCTCTCCTCCCTCGTCGGCCGGATGGATCGGCGGACGCACAACATCCTCATCTCGCACGCCCCGCCTCTCGGCATCCTCGACCTGGCGGGAGGAAACCACGTCGGCAGTGCGAGCGTCAGGAAGCACATGGCATCTTTTGACCTGGTCTGCTGTGCACATATCCATGAACAGAGGGGTATTGCCGAGGAAGCAGGCACAAAAGTCGTGAACCCCGGGATGGCAGCCCTCGGGCAGTGTGCCATGATCCACCTGGGCGAAGTGCGAAAGGAGATCGGGATCGAACTGGTCCAGGTCTAAATAAAAGTGGAAGGTCCCTCGATCTCCCCCCGATCTCCTCTTTTCCTCGACCTTTTTTCCCGGCACCCGGCGACTGCGTGCTTCCCCCGGGCCTATCGCCCCTTCAACGCCTCGAGGAGTTCGAGGTAGGACTCGTGGATGGGCTCTCCGGTGACACCGAGGTCCCGTGCGAGCCCGATGAGGTCCTCGGGTGACGTCCTGGCCGGGTCCCTCATCTCGATCTCCACAAAGTCACCGAGTCCCTCTACCTGGTCAAGCGTCACGGTTGCCTCCGGGAGGCGGAAGTATTCCCTTGACTTCACCACTTCTGCAACGGGTGAAAAACCCAGCGCAAGGAGGATCTTCCTCATGGTCTCGCCCGATTCAAGGCCGCAGGAAAGCTCTTCCCGTGCCTTGAGGGCAAAATCCCCCCTCCTCTGTCCCTTGTAGGTGAGGGTAAACCTTCCATCGGCCTCGCGGAGACGGAGGGCCTCGTCGGTGACCCGAAAATCGCGGCTCGGCGAATCCAGGTACAGGTCGCGTTCAAGGACTCTCCCTTCGAATTCTGCATGGAGCGACGTGAGCTTCTGCCGCACGCGGGAGAGGTCGGCGACCCTGGCCTTCAGTTCAACTTCGAGCATGCTGACCCTCCGGGAGGGGATTCTGGCGGGGGGAAGGCACCGCGCCCGGTCTCTCCTTCTTTGCCGTGTCCGGGGACATGGTGAACCTCTGGTACCATGAGAGTTGGAGACGGGGGGACAAAAGCCCTTTGACATACCTCCCGGGAGGATGGGGACTTCACGCTGCTAAAGGAAAGAAAACATCTCTTTCCCTTATTCCATCTCCATTACACCAATTGCTGGGTATTTTCGCCGGACTCCGGTCAATCGGTATGCCCCCGGACCACCCGGGTGGGGATACCGGGGGAAAGCCAGGCTCCCTTCGATTAACTATATAACGCCACTTTTGAAATTATAGAGGGAATCCTTTCCGGGGAGGGGTGGTGATGGAGCCTTTCCTCCCGTCAAGAACCAGGGATATCCGGGTGTTATGATGGCAATCAAGATGGGTGATTTTATCCGGCTCAGCTACACCGGCAGGGTGGAGGGGAGTGTTTTTGATACCACCGATGAGCAAGTGGCAAAAGAAGCGGGCATTTACAACCCCGAAGCTGTATACGGCCCGGTGACGATAAGGGTCGGGAGCCACCATGTTATCCTCGGCCTCGAGGAGGCCCTTGTCGGGAAAGAGGTCGGGGAGGAAGGGGAGGTCGAAGTCCCCCCAGCGAAGGCATTCGGTGCCCATGAGCCCGGCCGGGTGGAGGCCTTCAATAAGAATACTTTCAGGGAGAAACCAAAGAAGGGGATGATCCTCAAGATCCCCGAGAAAGGCGAGGGCAAGGTTGTTGACCTCATCGGGAACAGGGTCCTCATCGACTTCAACCATCCCCTGGCCGGAAAGACCCTCTCCTACCGGTTTTCGGTCGAAGAGTGCGTCACAGACCCCGTGGAACAGGTAAAAGGCCTTATCCGGCTGTATGCGGGGAGGGACATGGACGTGTCACTCGAGACCGGGGTTCTCACCATCCACCTCCCGCCGGGGATCATGTATGACCGCCGATGGCTGTTGTGGCGGAGCAGGATCATCCACGAGGCATTCGAGAATATCCCGGGCATCGGGAAAATTATCCTGCAGGAGACTTTCACGAAGCCCGAAAGGGAAGAAGAACCTGAAGGGGAAGCGTAAGACCTTTCCTTTCCCCTTTCGTCATTTCAGGGTGGTCGGGGGCGGCGGGTCTACCCTCATGGGAGGATGGGACGAGGCAGTCCCCCCTTTTTGGTTCCCATCTACCCACTCAAAGGTGCGAAGAGCCAAAAACCACGTGATTCTCTCCGGGACACAAGGATACAAAATGAAAATCGCGGATGCGATTTTCGTGGTATCTGCCCATGACCGCCGTGCGGCCGGGCACAAATAGTGAAAATGGCCAAAGCCTGTTTCATTGGAAAAAAACTGGACGCATCGAACGGATCTTCAGGTCCTCTGCCACCGGGTACTCCCCCCTTCCCCTCCCGGGGTCTGGCAGAGGGGGGAAAGCCGTGCGATGACCCTGTCCACCTGCCGCGGTGCGGTGCCGATGTAGCGTGCCGGGTCAAGGAGCGATTCAATCTCGCCGGGAGGAATGAGAGCCGTCACCTCCCTGATTCCTGCCAGCAGCTGCGCGAGCGGCACTTTGCGGGCAAGGGCCTCCATGCTCGCTTTCCTGAGGACCTCGTGGGCCACCTGCCGGTCCATTCCCCTCTGCACGAGTGCGACCATCACTGACTCTGCCATGTTGATGCCGTGGAGGACGTGGAGATTTTTCTCGATTTGGTCGGGCCGGAGGACCAGACCCTCGAGGACTTTTGTCATCAGGACCAGGATATGGTCGGTAAGGATACTGGCCTCCGGAAAAAGGACACGTTCGCAGGAGGAATTCGTGAGATCACGCTCGTCCCAGAGGGTGTTGTTGCCGAGGGCAGGTTCGACGGAGGAGCGGACGATGCGGGCAAGGCCGCAGACCTGCTCGCTCTTGATGGGGTTCCTCTTGTGGGGCATCGTGCTGGAACCCACCTGGCGGGACCCGAATGCCTCCTCGACCTCCCCGATCTCGGTCCTCTGGAGGGTGCGGATCTCGATCCCGATCTTATCGAGGGTCGTTGCCACGTTTGCAAGGAGCATGAAATATTCCGCGTACCTGTCCCGGGCAATGACCTGGTTGGAGACGTCGACTGCTGACAGCCCGAGTATCTCCATCATCCTCTCCTGTATCTCCATCCCCTTTTCACCCAGCGCCGCCTGCGTCCCCACCGCCCCGGTGAGCTGGCCGACCGCGACCCGTGGCCTTGCCTGCCGCAGCCTCTCGATGTGGCGGGCTACCTCACTTGCCCATATGGCGAAACGGAGTCCGTATGTGGTCGGCACGCCAATCTGGCCATGGGTCCGGGCGGCGCACACGAGGTTTCGCGTCTCTGCCGCCCGGCGGAGGAGGACGCCGAGGAGGCGGCAGAGCCTCTCCTCGAGGACCGAGAGGGTTTCCCGGACCTGGAGGCCTGTCGCGGTGTCCAGGATGTCGTTGGACGTTGCCCCGTAGTGCACGGTGCCGCCCCCCTCCCCGCACTGTTCGGCGATTGCCCTGACAATGGCCATCATGTCGTGCCCGATCTCTTCCTCGATCTCCCTCGCACGGGCAAGGGTGGCCTTTGGCGCTCCCCGTGCAATGGCATCAGCCGCGGACCGGGGGATGAGACCGTGATCGGCCGATGCCTGGGCAAGGGCAATCTCGGCCTGGACGATACAGGAGAAACGGTACTCTTCAGACCAGATGCGGCGCATCTCGCCGGTGCCGTACCGGTACTCGATGGGGTGGACAGCCATGGGTAAAAGTTGGTTCTTCCCGATAATAAAAAAGAGTCAGGGCTCCAACACTCCTGCACGATGGCAGGAATCAGGGACCTCTTCCCCTACCCGGAGTTCCGTCCACACCAGAAGGAGATGCTGGAATTTGCGTTGGAGTGCGCGAGGGATGGCGGCATCGGGCTCATCGATGCCCCGACAGGGAGTGGAAAGTCAAGCCTGCTTGCTGCCCTGCTGGCAGGGGCGGGAGGGAAAAAGGTCCTCGTCGCTGTCAGGACCGTGAGCCAGTTGAACACCTTCATCAGGGAGGCCTCCCTCATTCGGAAAAAGAAGCCCGGGCTCAAGGTCGCGTACCTTATCGGGAAGAGGGGCATGTGCCCGCTCGGCGGGGAGGGCGACGTCTACCGGCGGTGCGAGGGGGTCAAGTCCTTCTCCTCGTCCCTCATGCGCCAGCGGGCAGAAAACGGCTCACTCGTGCCTGCCCGTGACCCTTATATCAAACAGCAGGTCCGCCGGATGGACGCCGCACGGCCTCTTCTCTGTCCTTACTTCATTGCGAGCAGGGTCTTTTCCCGATCTGAAACAGGCCTGCGGATGGTCCCCTCCCCGGAGCTCCAGGCTGCTGCTGAGAGGGTCCTTGGCAGTACCTGCTGGCCCCACGAAATGGGGGATATCGCATCCGGGGTCTGTCCCTACGAGATGATGGTCCTGGCCGCCCAGAAGGCTGATGTCATCCTCCTCAACTACCAGCACGTATTCGACGAGGAGATCCAGAGGAACCTCCTTGCGAACCTGAACATCGACCCCTCCGCATCGGTGCTCCTCGTCGACGAGGCGCATAACTGCGGTGATGCCGTTGCCGCTGCCCAGAGCGTGACGATTGACTCTTCTGCCCTCGCCATGGCCGGGCAGGAACTCGCTTCCATCGGGAAGAAGAAGGAGAGCACCAGGGCCCTCCAGGACATCCTCCCCCGTATCCTGGATTTCATGGACGGCATCCGCAATTCCCCTGAGGCAGAAGACTGGTTCGACCCGCGCATCTTCGACAGGATGGTGGTAAAGGGTTCCCTCTACCCGGGAATGGATGGTATCGTCGAGGAATTCATGGAGGTCGCCGAGAAGATCCGCGAGAGGAATATCAAGAACGGTGATTTCCGCGAGAGTGCAACAGAGAAACTGACCCGGTTCCTCTATACCCTCTCCCAGTCCTCCCGCGACCCCTCCTTCCTGACGCTCTTCCAGAAGGACGAGGAGAAGGTCTCCCTCGAGGTCCGGTGCATCGACCCGGGTATACGCCTGGGAGAGATTGCGACGTCACACCATGCCTGCATCCTCATATCAGGCACGCTCTCTCCCGTCGAGAGCTATGCCCGGCTCTTCTTTGGAGACCGGCCGGTCAGGACGCTCTCCCTCCCAAACGCCTTCCCCCGGGAAAACCGCCTTGTCATCTGTGCCGCTGACATCACCACGGCATTCTCGATGCGCCAGGACGAGTCGAATTCACGGCTCATCCAGGAGTACATCGAGGTCTTCTCCCGGCTGCCCGGGAACCTTGCCGTGTATTTTCCCTCATACCAGCTCCTTGACGCATTTGCCGGCCGCCTCTCCACCGGAAAGCACGCAAAAGAGATCTTCATTGAACCCCGGGACCCCCGGAATGCAGAAGAGGCATTGAGGAGGTTCCTCTCCCTGCCCGAATCAGGCAGGGCCGGGATCCTCCTTGCCGTCTGCGGGGGTAAGTGGAGCGAGGGGCTGGATTACCGGGGTGAATTACTCCAGGGCGCGATGGTCATCGGCCTTCCCCTCGCACCCTTCAACCGGGTCCGCAGGATGGTCATTGATTATTACCGCCGGCGGTTCGGTGACGAGGGGGAGTTCCTCTGCTACACCCTGCCGGCCATCAACCGTGCCAGCCAGGCACTCGGGAGGGTGCTCCGGACACCAGAGGACAGGGGTGTCCTCGTCCTGGGAGACCGGAGGTTCCTTGACGGCAGGGTGAACAGGGGTCTTGCACCGTGGATGAGGGAGGAACTCCGTCCCTGCAGGCTGCCGGACTTCAAGGAGGTCGTCCGTTCATGGAGATGAGGCAGGGGTCCTGCCGGCTGGGTTTCTGGCACGTCCACGTCACCTGGGAGGGCAACGTGGTCCATGGGACCAGGTTCTCGCCGTTCCCCCTCGAGGGGGCGGTCCCCCTCCCCATCAGGCGGTACTGCGCGGGGTTGCCGGAAGACCTCACTGTCCTTGGGAGCATTGCCCTCGGGGAGGAATACCCCTTCTCGGAGGTCTACAGGCTTGTACGCGGGATCCCTTACGGGGAGACGGCGACCTACGGAGAACTCGGGGAAATCCTGCAGGTATCGCCACGCCTCGTGGGCCTCGCCATGAAGCGGAACCCAACCCCCCTCGTTATTCCCTGCCACCGCGTGGTCTCCCGCAACGGGATCGGCGGGTTCTCGCCCGGCCCCGAGATCAAGGAATACCTCCTTGCCATGGAAAAACGGGGTCGAAAGAAATGAAGCCCGTATCTCCGGAAAAGTTTATCTGGACTTCCCGCTCTCAAAAAACCACTCCCTGCTTTTCACTTTCCCTGCTCATGTTCCTGAATGAATCCCTGGATCTCCTCCGGGCCCTTGGGCGTGATTTTTTCCACTCATAGCGAAAGGCCGGTCAAATTTGGTTTATCCTCCCTATCCCGGAGGTGACCTGGTAGTCGCGGTTCCTCCCCGCGGACGGGGGAGAAAATAAAACCATTTTATGCCCACCAACGAATGTACCGGTATGCCGGTCTGTGGTGAAGTGGACGTTTCGAATTCAGGTGAGGAGCCCCCTGCATTCTCCCCGGGTTGGGGAGGCCTATTCGTGAACATTTTTTCTGTTCGATGACCGGGCGGTCTGCAATAATCCTCGTCGGGGGCGAGGCACGGCGAGCCAATGGCCAGGAGAAGTATTTCTTCACCCTGGGAGGCCAGACCTTCATCGAGAGGCTGGTCAGCACTCTGCGGGGTGTCGTTGACGAGATCGTCCTCGTTGCAAAAGACCCCGGGCAGTGTAGCCGTTTCTCGCACATGAACGGTATCCTGTGCGTTCCCGATATCAGGCGGGGGAGGGGACCCATCGGGGGTCTCCATGCCGGTGCCCTCGCTGCATCCGGGGACCTGCTCTTCGTGTGTGCCTGTGACATGCCCTGTGTTTCCGCGGCTGTCGTTTCCCGTCTCTTCTCCCTCATCGGGGAGTACGATGCCGTCATACCCCGCTGGGACGGGGAGATGATGGAACCCCTCCACGCGGTCTACAGGAGGTCCGCCCTCCTCGATTGCCTGGTCAGGTCTGACCCTCCCTCCCTCCGGGGCCTCGCAGGAGAACTTTCCGCCCGTTACGTTGATGCACAGAGCTTCCGCGACCTGGACCCGGATCTGCGGACATTTACCAATATCAACAGCCCCCGCGACCTCGCGTCCCTGTCATGACGGGCAGGAGAGGGTTCCTGCAGGAGTCACACCTGGTTCCGGGTCACCGGGGACCCTCATCTGGACCGTGGCAGAGATATCGTTTCCGGCAAATTCGACCAGGTAATCCCCTGATGTGCGAATGGTGAGGACCTTGTACGGTTCAACACTGTAGGTCTTCCCAAATCCTTCCTTTTCGATGATATCGCCGGATGCCTTGTCACGGACCCTGATCTCGAAGTAAGAGGCAGGGCTGATCGCCGTCTGGGTCACGTACACGTCTTCCTTGTTCGTATACCTGCTCTCGTACCAGACGTTGCGGGTTATCATCCTCGGTGAAAGGCACATCTCAATGATCAGGGGGGGCTTTTCAACCTTCACAGAGTAAGCCGAGACGCTGTAGGAAAAATCGAGGTTATTCCTGTAAATGACCTTGTAAAACGTTGGTTTGACTGTATAGACCGGTAAAGTGCTGGAAGCGAGCATGGTCACTGAAGGAGTGGGCGTGGGATAGGGTGTCGCCGGGGTGATGACCCGCGTGTCCATTATTTTCTGCGTGGGTGTAGGTGCAGATTCCGTGCCTGACTTCCCCGGTTCGCCACCGGGGCCCGCGGGACCTGCCCCCTTTTCCTTCGGGGGAGTGATGCACCCTGAGAGCACCAGTATAAGGACGAGGAACGCGACCAGAAAAGGAAAATACCCCCTCATTTCCATCAGAAAGGGGGTTGGGTCTGCCTCTATTTAAGTGTTTATCATGACCGGGTATGTTTTCCCGTCGTGCGGTGGCAATACCCTCCACATGTTTTATAGGGAGGAGGGGGCATTGATTGATAAGGGAAAAAGGTCAGTTCCGTCCGATGGAGAAGAAGTCCGGGTTCTGGAAGAAGGTCGACCGGTCATTGAACACGGCCGACGGCTATGTCCTCAAGGCTGACATGCTCGCGTTCGAGAGCCGGTTCGAGGAGGCAGTCGAGTACTACGACAAGGCCCTCGAGATCGTGCCGGGAAACGCCGATGTCTGGGCATTCAAGGGCATTACTCTCCAGGGTGGCCTCGGGAGGGATGAAGAGGCCCTCAGGTGCTGGGAAAAGGCAAAATCCCTCGACCACGATATTGCCAGGGCGGTCGACACGACCAGGGAAGAGCCAGGGAGAGGGGCCGAGATAGAATCCATCCGGTGGTCTGAACTTGGCGAGAGCTGCCGCGAGAAACTAAAAAGGATGATGCTGCGGCAGATAGAGTCCGGCAAGAAAGGGTAAGGTCTATTTTTCCGGGCCCTCTGCGATTTCTATCTCGACGAGGACGGGTGCGATTGTCCCCGTATCGATGCACCTCTTTGCGAGGCGTGTCAGCCGGCGGACATACATGATGTGGGCGACCTGGAACCCGACCAGGAGCCCAAAGCAGAGTGTCACGATGCTGATAACCGTGTAGGCTGTCGGATCGACCATCGTATTTTCCTCACCCTTTTAAGACTCCCGCTCCATCTCCGTGATGAGCGGTGCAATCGAGTCGGCCCGTTCGCATTCCCTGGCCACCGCCAAAAACCGCTTGGAATAGTACGTACTCATCAGGAGGAACCCCGCGACGAGACCGATACCAAACATCAGGACACCAATAACAAGGTAGATACTCAGTTCATCCATCCTCTCTCACACTCTGATACAGAGCGTTGATATGATAAACCTAACCTCCCTTGGCCGGACATTCCATCTCACCGGCAGCGATGAAAAACCAGAATCTCTTTGCTGGCACGGTGCCTTCTGTCAGGGGGGTACGGTTTCATTGCAGAAATAGGTGGCCGGCAGCCTGATCCTCGCCCGGAAGAGGGTCCCCGGGAAGATCACCCTGCAGAGGTCGAGGCTGCACGTCTGGAGGAGGTCACCACCGCCCCGGTCGTACTCTTCCTCTATCCGTTCGTAGAAAGCGATGAGTCCCCTGTCCGGTTCCTCTCCCGAGAGGGCCGGGGAAAGGTGGGCCAGGAGTCTCTGTCCTTCCCCGTCAGGCAGGGGGACGTCCCTCCCATCCACGTGGAGGACGGCCCGCTCGATCCTCGCAGACCCGTCTTCCCGGAAAGTAAATTCAAGGGTGATTCGTGTCTGGTGCAGGCTGGCCATGCCGATCTGCACGAAGTTGACCAGGAAGTCGTGGAATGCCGCCAGGTTGCTCTCCTGCTCCCGTTTCAGGAGAAAAACCACCTCGTCCCGGGTTTTCTCCGGGAGTGTCGGGTCGGCAGCAAGCCCCCGGATCAGCCGCTCCCTGTCCGCGAGGTGGCCACGCATCTTCTGCAGGATCCGGTAATTCTTCCAGAAACGCACCTCGTGGACGCTCGAGTGAACCGCGACCTCCCGGAGTTCACCCTCATTTCTTTCCATCTTTTTCCGCCTCTTTTGGTGCGGTCTTGTTCGAGAACTGCTTCATCATTGCTTTCCTCTTCTTGTGTTCCCGTACCTCGTTGAAAATGAGGATGAAGTTGAAGCCGACAACGATGAGGATTAAGGTCGAGCTCATCCAGAAGAGGGGGGTTATCCCCTGGACGATGAAAGTCGTCGCGAGGAGGAGGGCGACAAAGCAGATGAGGTAAAAGAAGATCCAGGGGCGGATGTTCATCAGGTCCATGGGCTGGTAGGATATGTAAACTGTGAAAGATCATATAGGTTTGGAGAAGCAGAGGCAATCTCTCCTCCCCGGCTGGCGTCTGTGAGGGGGTGACGTTCTCCTTCATACCAGGCGGGATCGCACGTGATTTTCCGGCCATGGTCACCCCTGCTTTTTTCAGGGAGTTGATAATGAATGGGATGTTCCCCGGGTTCACTGGTTCTTCTCCTTCCACCTGTGTAGGACGGCTCAACCCTGGAAAGGACCATTTTCCAGTGTTCCCGGCACCGTCGTGGACCGGGGGACAAAATGGCCTCCCCACCGTCATTCCCAGAGGCACCGTTCCGTTTAAGTGGTACCCCAGAACATACTGAATATACCATGCCTGCCTCCTCCCGCATCCTGGCATCCGCCCACCAGACGATCGAGGAGAGGCGGGACTTCTTCAAGCTCTTCATCATCGCGGTCTTTGCAGTCACATCACTCCTCTTCACGCTCTACCTCGTTGTCTCCCGTGACCAGGCGTTCTCCGGGTCGGTCTACCCCCTCATCCCCCACCTCTACCTCATCCCGATCATCCTGATGGCTCTCTGGTACCCCCGCCGCGGTCTCCAGGTCACTCTCCTCCTGATTGCCGCAATCCTCCTCCTCACGACGTTCCTGTTCCTCGAGGGGATTGTGGGTAACCCCTTCATTGCCCTCCTCAACGCGGGAATGGACATCGCGATCTTCGTCGCCCTTGCCCTCTACGCAAAGGACAGGACGCTTGTCGAGTCGTTCCTGCGGGGGTTCTTTGAGCACTCGGGCCTCGGGGAGACCTTTGAAGAGGCCATGGAACACCCCTCGGTCCGGGCAAAGATCAAGTTCGAAGGGGCCTTTGAGGACGTGATCCGTGCCCTCCACAACCCGGAAGACGAAGTTCGGGAAGAGGCCGCCAGGGCCCTCGGGGAACTGGGAGACCGGCGGGCCGTCGACCCCCTGATTGGTCTCCTCTCCGACGAGAACCGGTACGTCCGCCGGGAGGCTGCAAAGTCGCTCGGGAGGATAGGAGACGAGAGGGCGATCCCGGCACTGATCTCTGCCCTTAAAGACGAGGACCGGTACGGCCGCGAAGGGGCGGCCGAGGGCCTCGGTGAGATGGGAGAAAAAGCGTTCCCCGCCCTCATCGAGGCAATGGAGAACGCCGACTGGCACGTCCGGATGGGGGCTGCAATTGCCCTCCGGATCATCGGCAACAGGGAGGCCCTCCCTGTCCTGATCCGGGCGATGCAGGACGAGAACCGGTTCGTCCGGCGCGAGGTCGTCAAGTCCCTCGGGCGGATCGGGGACCACAGCGTCATCGAGACCCTCATTGCTGCCTTGAAAGACCCCGACAGGAGCGTCCGTCTCCGTGCAGTGAGTGCCCTCTCGAAGTGCAACGACCCACGCGTTGTTGAGCCCCTCATCGAGGCCCTCAACGACGAGGACTCCGGTGTCCGGCTCCGGGTGATCCGGGCACTCGAGGAGATCGACGACCCGCGGGCCGTCGAGGCATTGAACAACACTATTTAAACTTTTCCTTTTGTTCCCGAGGGTTTCCCTCCCGCAAAATACCTTTTCCGCCAAAAAACGGGGTACATGAGGCAAATATTTATAAACGGAGAGGATAATCTACAGATGCAGGCTAACTGGAGGGATCCGTTAGTCATGCGAGGTGTAGACTATGAGAAAAGATCAAAGGAACGATGACGCGTTCACCGGGCTCGAGGCCGCGATTGTGCTGATCGCATTCGTGGTCGTTGCTGCGGTGTTCTCGTATGTAGTGCTCGGCGCCGGGTTCTTCACGACGCAGAAGAGCCAGGAGACGATCTATACCGGCACGAAACAGGCGAGCAACAACCTCGCCACGACAGGGCCGGTTGTCATGCAGGCCGATGCAACAGAAGCAAATAAGGTAAATAACCTCAGCTTTACCCTGAAGCTTGCATCGGGTGCAAATGACGTTGACATGTCAAAGATAACCTACACGGTCTCAACGGCAAAACAGACCAAGATCTACATCGACCAGAACTCCACGACGTCGGGATATGCAAAGGTCGTGAGGACCCGTATCCTTGCACCCTCTTCTGATGACGTTGAAGATAACTTGCTCGAACCGAACGAGATTTACCAGGTTTTGATTGAATTACGGGGCCAGGCCGGAGACCCTGCAACAGTTGACGTTGGCACGAATGAACTAGTATCCATTGAGATCAAGCCGGACGTCGGAGCCTCCCTGCTCTTGCAGAAGAGGACGCCGGCAGGGATGCAAAAGGGTGGAGTCTACGAGGTGTATTGAGATGACCCGCGAAGACGCATTTACCGGGCTTGAAGCGGCCATTGTGCTGATCGCATTCGTGGTCGTTGCCGCGGTGTTCTCGTACGTCGTGCTCGGGGCGGGGTTCTTCACGACGCAGAAGAGCCAGGAGACCGTGTATGCCGGTGTCAAATCCGCGAGTTCGAGCTTCGAGATCATTGGGAATGTCTATGGGATCAACAACTTAACAACCGATTATAAACCGTACCTGAACTACACGAAGTTCACAATCGGGCTCACAGCTGGCCAGAATCCCCTCGACGTGACCAAGATGGCCATATCCTATTCAGACGAGAGGACTCGGTGGACTGGGGCCGATTATGGCCAACCAGTCATCTATATAACTGGCGATCAGGCAGGAAGTGCCCCCAAATGGGGTATTAATGCGACCATCAATGACGATGGTGACAACCTCCTCGAGCCAAACGAGCAGTTCATCATCTTCATCGGTGTCCCGACAACTGCTGTCCCGAACGAGAGGTTCACCATCACGCTCCTTCCCGCCGATGGCGCAGCGTACCCCATCATTCGGAAGGTCCCGGCCGGAATCGACAACGTGAACATCCTCATTTAAACCCCCTCCTTTTTTCACGAAGATAATGTTTATAAAGAGTGAGCAGTGACTATTACACAGTATGGCAGTCAGTCAGTCCCAGGTGGACCACATCATCGCCTCTGCCTCGTCTGACGACCCTGAGGTCAAGCTCCTCAAGCTCCAGGACGAGGTCGAGCTCATCAAGACCTCCATCAAGCGGCTGCTCATCGATATCCGTGAACGGATGAACGACCTTGAGAACCCTATCGTTGTCAGCGGAAAGGGGGACCAGGGGGGCGAGGTCGCATCACGGATGGCAAACGTCATGAAAGATACGTCAAGTGCCCTTGAATCGGCTGCCGAGGCCATCAAGTCGACGTCGCAGATACAGCAGAAAGGGGCTTCTGAGGGAGGTGCAGCAGGGGCAGAACCAAAAACCCCGGCGGCAGACCAGCCACGCCCGCAGGGACAGGAAGGCCTGCACGGTATTCCCGGGCACCCTGCCCCGGGCAGTACCCCGGCGGGCGTTTCTGCCGGCCACGAGGTGGCAAAGAGCGAGGCTGACCTTCTCGCTGCACTCAAGTCCCAGCTTGCCATCCTCCCGAAGGAAGAAGATTCTGCACGGACTGCTGCCGGTGACAAGGTCAGGCTGCAGAAGGTCTTCCGGCTCTTTGAATGGACCTCGCGGAACGTCAAGAGGTACGGCCACGACCGGGTCGACCTGATGCTCGAAGCCTACCACGCGATGGGCTACATCTCTGACAAGTCCTGCAAGCTCGTAAAAGACATGGCCCGGCTGATGCCGACCAGCATCGGGGAGTTGCACGAGATCCGGGCCGACGAGTTTGTCTCGGAACTGTACGAACTCAACCACATCCTGAACCCGTCAGACTCGACCCTTGACAGGGACATGATCGAGGTCCTCATGGAGAAGAGGGAGACCAGGGACACCCAGAAGTTCCTGGCATCCGGGCAACACCCCGAAGAGGAGTCCAAGAAGAGAGAGTATTTACCGTCCCGGGACAGACTCTGAAGTGACATGTCCAGCGAGACCATCGTCACCGCGCTGTTTCTCATCAGTGCCGTGATTGCCGCCGGTGTCCTGATAAATGCCATTTTTCCTGCCATTTACCGGACGGCTGACACGTTTGGATCTGTCTCGAGCCAGGCCGATACGAAGATGCGGACGGACTTTCGGATCGTCAACACATTTGCAAACGCGACAACGGTTAAAGTATGGGTAAAAAATGTCGGGTCTGCCCGCTTGCATACAAACGAGATCAATACGGGGGATATCTACGTCGGTGCACCGGGAAATTTCGAGAGGAGGTCTTTATCCGGCCGGTATACAATCGAGGAGAACACGAACAGTTACTGGGACCCAGGTGAAACCCTCACCATCACCGTTACTGATGCAGGGGACCTCCTCCCGGGGAGTGGGGGAGATGTCTACGTTGCGGTTGTCCTCCCGAATGGCGTGAGGAGGGACCTGACCTTTACGAGAAGTTGAGATGAGAAAACCATGGCAGCAGCGTCCCTCGTGGCAACAGCCTTTGGCATCGTCATCATCATCATCACTGCATACGTCCTTGCAGGCAGCACCCTTGTGACGAGCGAGGTTGTCTCCACGGCTCAAAAGGACATGACGGATCTCCAGCTCAAAATGCTTGGGACCTCGATGGAAGTGGTCGCAAATTCGTCAGGCGGTTCCCCGCTCACCATTGAAATTCTGAATACCGGGAGGGAACCTATCCGGAATTTCGGGTACATCGATGTATACCTTTACGATAGTTCGTCGGGGTGGTTCCTCTTTACGTATCGGTCCGAACCGGCGGAGGGACACTGGACAGACGTGAGTATCACTGATGGTGATTACACGGAGGAAAAAATATACAGGAACCAGTGGGATCCCGGGGAAATCCTGAACATGTCTGTTTCCTATTCGGGAATAACACCAGAAAGGTTCAAAATTGTAACAGGTAACGGGATTCCCAACTCGTATAAAGAGTAGTCTGTTCAGGGTCCACCCGTATCAGCCTTACATCCGGTAAGGAACACTTTATATTAACATTGCGATATATAATTCAGTATAATCCATGGTGGAGTCAGTCAACGAGGGACTCTCGAGCCTTCTCGGTGGTGAGGATAAGAACATCCTCTCGACCGGAAACAGCGAGATCGACAAGAAGATAGCAGACGGCATCCCCCTTGGCTCCCTCACCCTGATCGAGGGGGAGAACGATACCGGAAAGAGCGTCCTCACCCAGCAGATCATGTGGGGGGCCATGAAGCAGGGGCTCCGCGTTGACCTCTACTCCACCGAACTGACCGCCAAGAGCTTCCTCTCGCAGATGGAGTCCATGAGCCTTGACGTCTCGGATTATTTCGCCTGGGGGTACATCCGCCTCTTCCACCTCCACATGGTGGGGTTCAAGTGGACGAAAGAGGAGATGGACGGTATCCTCCTGCGGATCGTCAACCACATCCGGCGGAGCAAGGCCGAGGTCGCGGTCATCGACTCGCTGACGATGTTTACGGAATACACCGAACAGGCATCGATCCTCACGTTCCTGACGAACTGCAAGAACCTCGTCGACCATGGGAAGACTATCCTGATCACCCTCCATACCTACGCCTTTGAGGAGGACACCCTCGTCCGGATCCGCTCCATCTGCGACGCCCACCTCTCCATGAAGAAGGCCTTAATCGGGGACAAGTACGTCATGGTCCTCGAGGTGGTCAAGGTCAGGGGTGCCCGCAAGACGACCGGGAACCTGGTCTCCTTCGAGGTCCACCCCGGGTACGGAATGAAGATCATCCCGATATCGATGGCAAAGGTGTGAACCCATGCCCGCCCTCACCGCAGCGCTCACCCTCCCTTTCAAGCCGGCAGAGAACACCGAGGACAACGACTGTGCGAACAACATTGAGGGATGTGCCCTCTACCGCATGCTGCCGGTCAATGCCAAGGAGTACGTGAAAAAGGCACCCCACCTCCTCGAATACCTCCATATCTTCCCTGTCGATGAGTACGGGATCCCCCTCTTCTTCTCCGAGCTCAAGAGGGACCTCAAGTCGATGACCGACCCCAACCTCATCTACCCGGCGGACGACACGGTCTTTGTCCACATCTTTTTTGACCCCAACGATGTCCGCAACTACTACATCCCCGTCGACCCCTCGTTCATGCACAGCGTCAAGGAGCTCCTTCCGGCCGTCGAGATCAAGCTTGTCGACCTCCTCGATGCCCTCGAGGAAGACCCGGTCACCGACGAGGAACGTGCCGAAGTCCTCAAGAGGCTGATTGCCCAAGTCCTCTACGTCAAAAAACCGGGTGAGGAACTGCCGGCCCTTGCGGGCAAGACCGGCCAGAAAGGTCTTGGCGCAAAGCTGAAAGATTTCCTGAACAAGGACCTGACGGCAAAGACGAGTGCACATAAAAAATTAGTTTTGTCCCACGTACCCCAGACACCGGACGGTCGGATCATCGTGACTCCCCAGGAGTACCGGGCCATCGAGTACATGATCATCCGGGACAAGATCGATGTCGGTCTCCTCAAGCCGTTCATCAACGACAGGTACATCGAGGATATCACCGTCGATGGGGTCGGGCCGATCTTCATCGAGCACAAGATATTCAAGGGATTGAAGGCGGTCGTAGGCTGGGACAACACCGATGAACTTGATACGTTCGTGATCAAGCTCGCCGAGAGGACAAAGAGACCCATCACCTACCGGAACCCCATCGTTGATGCAACGCTCCCCGACGGGTCGCGTATCAACATCGTTTACAGTACTGACATCAGCCGCAAGGGGAGCAACTTCACCATCAGGAAGGCAATGGATGACCCGATCAGCATCCTGAAGCTGATCGAGTTCAAGACGTGCGATTACATGGTCGCGGCCTACTTGTGGATCTGCATCGAGAACGGGATGTCACTCTTCATGAGCGGCGAGACGGCAAGCGGCAAGACGACGAGCCTCAATGCCCTCACCGCCTTCATCCCGCCGGAGAACAAGATCGTGACCATCGAGGATACCCCCGAGCTCCAGGTTCCGCACAAGAACTGGACGAGGGAGGTCTCCAAGGGCAAGGGGAAGGGGGAAGGCGAGGGATCGGACGTGACGATGTTCGACCTCCTCAAGGCCGCCCTCCGTCAGCGTCCAAACCAGATTCTCGTCGGTGAGATCCGGGGTGTCGAGGGGTCGGTCGCGTTCGGTGCGATGCAGACCGGCCACCCCGTCCTCTCCACGTTCCACGCGGCGTCCGTTGAAAAACTGATCCAGCGTCTCTGCGGTGACCCGATCAACATCCCGAAGACCTACGTGGACAACCTCAACATCGTGGTCATCCAGAGCGCTGTCAAGAGGCCGACCGGCGAGACGGTCCGCCGCATGCTGAGCGTCAACGAGCTCGTCGGGTACAACCCCGAGACCCAGGGGTTCTCGTTCGTCGAGATGTTCCACTGGGACCCGGTGACCGACACCCACGAGTTCACCGGCCGGGGGAGCAGTTACCTGCTCGAGAACAAGATCGCGACGATGCTTGGCATCCCGGAGCACAAGAAGGCCGCGATATACGAGGAGGTGGAAAAAAGGGCGCGGATCCTGGAGCGCCTGCACAAGGCGGGGTACACCGGGTTCTACGACCTCTATCACATGATGACAAAGATCAAGAAACAGGGACTCCTCAAGATCGATATCGACTCCATGTAGATGCCTCTCACAGGTTTCGGTGACAAGGTTCGCCACGCCAATGCTGGTAAGATCCCGTTCCAGGACCTTGGCACCTCTCTTAAAAAGAAACTGGCATCCCTTGATGAGAGCAAGAGGATGGGGCCGGACCTCCTCTTCATGGTCACCTACATGGCCTCCATCACGACGGCCCAGGCGACGCGGCCCGAGATCTTTGCCTACACAGCCGCACGAAAGGAGTACGTCACCTGCAAGTACATCGAGAGGGTCGAGTTCTTCGTCAAGCGCTGGAACTACAGCTACGTCCAGGCCCTCTCCCTCATTGCGGACAAGGTCCAGAACGACATGCTCCGGAGCATGCTCCACCGGTACTCAAACTCGATAGAATCCGGCGTCCCCGACGAGGACTTCCTGACCCGCGAGCTTGCCACCATCCGGAGCGTGTACCGGAACGCCTACGAGCAGGGGCTCGAGATGCTCAAGAAATGGAGCGATGCCTACATCGCGATGCTCTTTTCCGCAACCCTTGTCGGGATCATCATGATGCTCTCGGTTGCAATTTTTGCACCCGATAATATCCAGCAGACCCTGATATCATCCTACATGATCGTCATCTGCGTCTCCTTCTTCGGCCTGGTGACCATGTACAAATCGGTCCCATCAGATGACAAGACACATGGACTGGAAAAAGGCTCCCGGGAACAGGAACTCATCCGGCGCCTTGAAAAGAAGATCGTGCCCCTCGCATTCGCAGGAGCTATTCTCCTTGGGATCCTCACATCAAACATGGGGCTTTCCATGCTCCTCGTGGGACTCCTCCTCCTCCCCCTGGGGGTCATCGGCTACCTGGATGACCGGAACATCGTCCTGCGCGACTCTGAATTCACGACATTCATACGGAGCCTCGGGGCCGTGATGGGGGGTAAGGGAATAACCGTGGGGAGTGCCCTGGCTGAGATCGACAGGAAATCACTCGAGGCACTCGAACCCTTCATCAACGGTGTCTATTCAAAACTGAACCTCGGGCTTGATGAGAAACTTGTATGGCAGCGGTTCGTCAATGAAAATGGAAGCAACCTCATCTACAAGTATCTCAATATCTTCCGGGATGCCGTGGAACTGGGGGGCAAGCCTGATGTCATCGGCCAGATCGTCGGTTCGTCGATGCTCGAACAGGTCCTCCTGCGTGAAAAGCGGAACAACCTGGCGATGGGGTTCGTTATCCTCCTCGTACCCATGCACGCGATGATGGTCGGTATCTTTCTCTTCCTCTTCCACATCATGATCACCATGTCAAAGGCCATCGGGAGTGTTATTTCAACCCTCGGGGAGAGTAGTTCAGCACTCCACCAGCAGGGCTCGATTGCAGGTTCACTGAGTGGAGGGATCAACCTTTTCGTGAGTTTTCCCGAAGCCGAGATGGGGGTTTACGTCATCATCATGATCACAATCCTCTCCCTTTCCAATATCCTTGCCGGGAAGATCGTGATGGGTGGCGACCGCTACATGTACTATTTCTTTGCAAGTTTCATCCTCGGTGTCACCGGCATTATTTATATCGTTGCCCCGGTAATAGTTGGTATGTTCTTCAATATTCCCACGTTCCAGGGGATCTGACATGAAAGAGTCCACGACCAGGGTCGTCCTGCTTGTTGCCATCATGGCATTCGGGACCGTGATGCTCATTCTGGATATTCCTTTTTTTTACCTCCTGGTCGGTGCAGTCGTCCTTGCCATTCTTGTTCTCCTCTCAACCGGGACTGTCAGGGTTCCCTCGTTGAAGAGAAAGGAAAAACCGGCCGCGTCCCCCAGGAAGCAGACCCCGGAAAAGGGAGGGGAGAGCAAGCGGAAGGCTGTTGGAGAGGGAGGGGAGAGGGGGGCATCGCACTTCTTTTCATCTTTGAAGAGGGCGTTTGCCGTGCTCCGGTCAGATTTTCGGAAAGGGAAGCGGTCCAGGAAAGAGGAGGAGGCCCGTATAAAAAAGATCGATACACTCCTCGAGAAGACCATCCAGGGTGAACCTGTCACATCACTCGAGGACATCGTCCCCGAAGCTCCCCCTGCCGAGAGGGAAAAAAAGACCGATCCCTTCGCTTCACTCGTCGGAGAGGATCTCAACCCCGACCTCCTGAACGGGATGGAGACACCGGGGGAGTTTTCAATCCCCGGTGACACCGATCTCGGGATGGTGCCTGACCAGTCACTCCCCGCACCGGAAGCAGAAGTCTCCCAGATGGATATTGCCCTCTCGATGGAGGAGGAGCCCATTTCCCTCGACGAGACAAACGACGCCGACGAGGTAAAGGAGATTCTCGAAGCCCACAAGGACGATATCGGGCAGGCCGGAGATATCGGGGTTCCTGTACCCGAGGAGACACTTGAAGGCCTCGAGTCGATTGATATCGAGGGTATCGATATCGGGGAAGAGGAGCCCGAGGGCACAGCCGCCCCGTCCCCTGCTGCACTTTCAGCCGCTCCTCTGCAAAAGGGAACCCCTGCATCGCCGACCGGTCCAAAACCGGAGAGTCCGCCTCAATCACCAGCCCCCCAACCCGAGACGGAGATGATCTCATTCGGGAGCGGGAAGCGCGAGGACGATGACCTGATGGCCTCCCTCAAGTCAGAGGCCAAGGCAAAGAAGAAGGGCGAATATGCAAGCCTTATCAGGGACTTAAAGGATATACGGGTGGATGCATCCGAACTCCAGAAAGAGCTCGAGAGCCTCCTTTCACCCCGGAAACCAAAGGATCAATGAAGACGAGGTGCATCCCACGTGGCAGTGGTTCCGGTCAAGATCGAGAAGAACGGGAAATGGGTCGTCGGCAAGATCGACCTCCAGCAGGATGGGATGACTATCCTGGAGCCACTGAAGGCCGCTATCCCTTACAAGTCCGTCATTGACCTCGTGGAGAAGAAAAATCTCCTCATTATCACTGCCAAGGGAGACCCGCCCACCACCTACAAGATCGCAAGCGTGGAGAAGGTCCTCCAGGCAATGAAGCGTTTTATCGCCATGTCGTGCAGCGCGTACAGGCTCATGGCTTACTTCATGTCACCGGCCGTCAGGGGTGGCGTTCTCGTGACGAATGCAACGTGGGAGAAGGGGGCAATTGCCGTTCTCAAGTCCACGATCTGGTTCGTCAGCCAGAACAAGCAGGTCTCGATCGCCCTCAAGGAGGTGACAAGCATGGAGCTGACAAAAAAAGAGGTCCAGAAAAACCAGGTCGATGTCCTCAAGCTTGACCACATGGAGAACTCGGACGTCGTGACGAGTTACGTGCTCTGTCCCCTCTCCACCCTCCAGATCCTCATCAACTTCCTCAAGGACGCAACAAAAGACCTCGAGGTCACGGGGGAGGAACTGGACCCCCTCTCTGCCCAGGTCGGCATGCTCATCTACAGCGGGATGGACTCCCATGCCATCGAAAACATGCTCAACATTCCCCACAAGAACCTCGACGAGATCTATGACAGGCTCCTCAAGCTTGGCCTCGCCGAGGTCGTTCTCGTCCGGAGGGAAGTCCAGCTGACCCCCAAGGGAGTCCGGTTCATCACCGAGGCAGTAAAGCCCCCATCGCAGTGATAACCGGGCGGTCTGAGCGGTGACAATCATTAAATATTTAAATTCTTCGGATTTACCTTTACTATGGTAGATATGGGGAGAATTCTGATAGTGGATGACACTCTCTTCATGCGTACCCTCCTCAAGAATATCCTCTTTTCAGGGGGGCACGACATCGTTGGCGAAGCGGGTGACGGGGACGAAGCAATCGCCAAGTACCAGGAGCTCAAGCCGGACCTCGTCACCATGGACGTCGTGATGCCGAAGGTGAACGGTATCGAGGCCCTCAAGGGGATCCGGGCAATCGACCCGAATGCCAAGGTCGTGATGTGCACGGCGGTGGGACAGGAACAGATGGTCAAGCTTGCCATCAAGACGGGGGCGAAGGGATACATCGTCAAGCCCTTCCAGGCCCCAAAGGTCCTCGAAGAGATCAAGAACGTGCTTGGCTCATGAGACGATGATCCGCGTCCTGGTCGTTGACGATTCCCTCTTCATGCGGACCATGATCAGGGACATGCTGGAGAAAGACCCCGAGATCGAAGTGGTCGCAACAGCGGTCGATGGCGTGGATGCACTCAAGAAAGTCAAGGAGTATGCCCCTGACGTCATGACCCTCGATATCGAGATGCCACGGATGAACGGCCTTGAAGTCCTACGGAACCGACCCCCCTCCGGGGACTTCCCCCGCGTCCTGATGCTCTCGTCCCTCACGTCAGAGGGAGCCGAGATGACACGGAAAGCCATGGCGCTTGGCGCAGACGACTTCATGCTCAAGCCAAAGGACATAAGCGCCGTCCGGGGGATAGGGCGGGAGCTCCTCGGCAAGATCCATAACCTGGTCCGGATTTCATACGTCACGCGGGTGGAAAAACCTGCACCGGGAATTGCCGACCAGGTCGTCGTGATTGGTGCGTCTGCCGGCGGGCCGCCAATGCTCGATATACTCTTGTCATCGTTTCCATCCCCCCTCCCGGCTGCCATGGTGATAACCCAGCACATGCCGGAAGGAGGTTTTACTGCGTCACTCGCGACACGGTTGAACCGGATATCCAGGATGCCCGTCAAGGAGACCGATAACGGGGACGTCCTGTACCGGGGGAACGTGTATGTCTCCCGGGCCGGATACCACTCCGTTATATCCGCCTACCTCGGCGACAACGGCCAGAAAGGTGGGAGGATCATCCACTCGCAGTCCCCTCCCCTCCACAGCGTCCGCCCCGCCGTGGACAAGACGTTCATCTCTGCCTCGACGGTTTTCGGAAAAAGGGTTGTATCCGTCATCCTCTCGGGCATGGGGAACGATGGCGGTGAGGGGATGGCAACGGTCAAGCAGAACGGGGGGAGCACCATTGTCTGCCGGGAGCAGGACTGCCTTGTCTATGGCATGGCACGCGGAGCACTTGCACGGAACTGCGTGGACCGGGTCCTTCCCCTCGACGAGATCGGGGCCGAGATTGCAAAGACAGTTGAAGGGATGGTGAACTGAAAAGCCATGTCAGAACTCGATGCCTACCGGTCACTCTACATCGCTGAATCCCGGGAGAACCACGAAAATATCGTGAAAAATCTCCTGCTCCTCGAGACAGAAGCCTCTGAAACGGCAATCGCCGAGATATTCCGGTCGGCTCACTCGCTCAAGGGGATGTCGGCCTCCATGGAGTTCAAGGGGATGGAACGCCTCTGCCACGCCATGGAGGACGTCTTCCAGGAGATCCGGAACAACAAATTGTCCGTCTCCCGGGAGCTCATGGACTCCCTCCTTGCCGCTGCCGATGAGATAGAGGCGATGCTTGACGATATCGAGGCCGGTGGACCGGGAATGCCGGAGAATCTCGACGAGTGGGAGCTTGACCTCAAGCGCTGGCTGGGTGGGGGAAAGGCACCGGTAACCGAAGTCCACCCTGGAACCAGTTATCAGGAAAAGGCTGAAAGCGGTGCCGGAGTCATCGATGAACCAAAGGCCACGGGTTCCCGTCACTACCTGCTCTCGGTGCGTCTGAAAGATACCTGCGATAACCCCAACCTCCGGGCGATGATCATACTCCAGAACCTCGAGGAGATCGGGACTCTCGGGACGATCACGCCTGACCGCTCGGTCGTCGAGGACGGAGATTTCAACAGGCAGTTTGAGGTCGAGATCGAGAGCGATGCCGGGATCGATGCTATCCGGGCCATTGCAGGCACGACGGACGTCCTCTCTGCATTCCTGTCTGATCGCGATGCCCCCGGCTCTCCCCCCATCTGCCTTGCCGCTGCCGGCGGTCCACCCCCGCCGCAGGAAGAGAAAAAGCCCGCGCGGCAGCTGGACAAGCCCGATAAGGGCCGCGAGGTCAAAAATATCCGGGTTGACATCAGCCGACTCGATACGATGATGAACCTCGTCGAGGACCTCGTCATCAACAGGGGCCGCATCACCGAGATAGCCCGCGAGCACCAGATCAAGGCACTCGAGGAGACTCTCAGCATGATCGGGCGATCCGTGTCCGATCTCCAGGCCCTCATGATGGATATCCGGATGATCCCCCTCTCGCACATCTTCAACAGGTTCCCCCGCACTGTCCGGGATATTGCCAACCGGGAGGGGAAGGAAGTGGAATTCATCGTTGAAGGGGGTGACACGGAACTCGACCGGAGCGTCATGGACGGGTTGAACGATCCCCTCCTCCACCTCATACGCAATGCCATCGACCATGGAATCGAGAGCCCCGACGTGCGGGAGGCTGCAGGGAAACCCCGCAAGGGAACGCTCCGCCTCTCTGCCAGGAGGGACCGTGACAATGTGATCATCACTGTCGAAGACGACGGGCAGGGGATCCACGTGGAGAAGGTGAAAAGGAAGGCGATCGAGAAGGGTTTGATCTCAGCGGAAAATGCCGGGAACCTGACCCGTGACGAGATCATCGACTTCCTCTTCCATCCCGGTTTCAGCACCGCCGACACGATCACCGATATCAGCGGGAGAGGCGTCGGGCTCGACGTCGTGCGGACTTCTCTTGAATCACTCCACGGGACGATACGGGTCAATTCCCGGGAGGGCGAGGGCACGACTTTTGAACTCCTCCTCCCGCCCACGATGGCCATTGTCACCGTGATGATGGTCAGGATCAACGGGAGAAGGTGCGCCATCCCGATCCACAACGTGGTCGAGGTGGCAGGCCTCACCCCCGAGAGGGTCCACTTTATCGGCGGGCGGGAGACCGTTGTCCTGCGCGACGAAGTCCTCCCGCTCGACCGGCTGGGTGACATGTTCGGGCTGTCGCCTTCCACCAGTATTCTCGTCGTCCTCCAGTACCAGAACAGGAAGAGGAGCATTGCCGTCGACGAGATCGAGGGGCAGCAGGAGGTCGTGATCAAGCCACTCTCGAAGGTGGTCGGCATGGTCAGAGGTATCTCCGGTGTTACCATTCCCGGTGACGGTGAAGTTGTCCCTGTCCTTGACGTGAACTCAATTATCAAGGAGACCTAAAAAAATGCTTACAACTCAGCAATCCGATGCATTGAGGGAACTTGGGAACATCGGGGCTGCCCATGCAGCAACCACCCTCTCCACGATGCTCTCGACAAATATCGGAATGGAAGTCCCGGAGATCAACGTTGTCGATATAGCGAAGGTTCACGAATACGTCAGTGACGAACCCGCAGCCCTCGTCATTTTCCAGATCCAGGGAGAAGTCTCGGGCGGCGGCTACGTGCTCCTGCACATCCCAAAGACCTCTGTCGTCCGCCTGACGAATGCAATGCTCGGGATGACCGAACTCGACAGGGACCTGACAGAGATGGACCACAGTGCCCTCCTCGAGATTGGCAATATCATGGTCTCTGCGTTCCTCGATGCGTCGGCAACCCTCCTGTCGATCATCATGCTCCCCTCGCCCCCTTCCCTCATCATCGATATGCCCCATGCAGCTTTCCAGTCGATCCTGGCCGCACAGGACTTTTCTGATATCAACCAGGTCGTGATATTCCGGACGGAGCTGCACAGCGACCAGTACAAGATCACGAGTAACCTGTTCCTCCTGCCCAACCAGCCGATGTTGAACGAGATACTGGCGATGCTCGAGAACCTGATGAAATGACCGGGGAAGGGAATGCAGAGCCCTAATCAGGAGGTCGTGATGGTCGGGATAGGGGACTACCATATCGGGAGATCCCCGATGTCCTCCATCGGCCTTGGATCCTGCATTGGCCTCGTGGTCTATGACATGGAAAGGGATACCGGGGGACTTGCCCACATCATGCTCCCCGACTCCCAGGGGCGCACTGACCGGCCGGCGAAGTATGCCGATACTGCCGTTGAACTCCTCGTCCGGGAACTGAACAAGCAGGGCTCGAAGAAAGAGGCGCTGGGGGCAAAGATCGTCGGGGGATCCTCCATGTTCCAGTCATTTTCGGGTAACCTGAACATCGGGGATCGGAACATCGAAGCCGTGCGGTTCCACCTCAAAAAATGGAACCTCCGCATCCTTGCCGAGGATGTGGGTGGTGTCCAGGGGAGAACAATCACCTTCTATCCCGCCGAGAAGGGAAAAGTGAGTGTAAAGACCGCTGACGGGACGATCCGACTGATTTAATTCCCGGCTTTTCAGCTCCTGTTCGTGATGAAGACTGCTGCCGCGATCACCGTCGTCCACAGCCCGTTCTTGTCCCCTTGCGCCGACTGGCAAATCTGAGTCGTCTTAATGATCTTCCCGCTCGCCTTGTAGATCTGTTCCCTCTCCTGCCAGGCCTTGTTGATATCAAACTCGATTCCGAGAGTGGTCGCAAGCATGGTCGCAGCCAGGTCTTCGGCATAGTCCCCCGTCTTTTCTGCCGTCTCCCCGTAGGCATGGTGCTCGGAGAGGTACCCGTACTCGTTTGCGTCCTTGGGGAGCGCAAGTCCTATTGCAGCTGATATGAGGCGGTTCGGCTCATTTGTATCGTTCTTGGCCATCACGCAGTAGGTTATCTCCCCTGGTTCGAGCAGGCGGCACCCCTCCTCCACAGAGACTATCTTACAGTTGGGAGGAAAGATGCTCGAAACGTAGACAAGGTTGAACTTCTCGATTCCTGCCTTGCGCAGCGCGAGCTCAAAGGAGGCGAGCCTGTCGCGGTGAACACCCACCCCCTTTGTGAAAAAGATTCTGCTTGGGACGACCATATTGAAGAAATTTTCACGTTTGTAACTATTTAAACTTTTTAATTTCCCAAAAAAATGTTTATTTCGCATAATTTTTATTTTTAGCGGCATAAATTTTGAAAAACCAGAAACTGACAGAGAATGGCAAGCAGAAATGGCATGGAAAAGACCGTCGTGTCCCCCGACCCTTCTGTCGGTTTCTGACTTTTTTTCCCGGATCCAAGGTCAGACAACGCAGAATGTGGGTAAAATATATATACATAAGGGATGAACGGGAAAAAGGCTGGAATACGTATGGTTCACCGGATCCGGGCTTTCTCCCTTTTTATCTTGATCTGCGCTCTCCTCGGGAGTCTGGCTGCACCGGTACACTCCGATACCCCTCTCCCCTGCAAATTCTTTGGAAAGGCTTCCATTCTCGGAGAACCTGCCCCCCCTGGTTCCGTTATCACTGCCACGATAGGAGGAAACGAGAGGGGGCGCATCACGACGACGGTGAAAGGTGAGTACGCGAGTGACTGCATGTTTGGGAAGAAACTGGTCGTCCAGCCACTCGGCGAAGACATCGCGGACGGGAGATTGGTGATGATAGAATTCTTTATCAACGGGCACAAAGCGGACCAGGCTGCCATCTATGCTCCAGGGACGATCCAGTGGCTTGACCTGACAGTCTCGAGGGTACCCGTGCCGACCCCCACACCCACTCCTGCCCCTCCCGATCCTCCCGCCGCTAATTTTTCCTGCGCCCCGGCCTCTGGCTATGCCCCCCTCCAGGTCAATTTTTCCGACCTTTCCGGTCCCGCCATCACGGGGTGGGAGTGGGAATTCGGGGACGGGGCCCTTTCCCATGAACGGGACCCGACGCACCTCTACCGTTTTGCCGGGAACTATACCGTGAACCTCTCGGTCCAGTCGGCGACCGGAAATTCCACGCGGAGCGTCCCTGGTTGTGTCCGCGTGGCGGCTCCCCTTTTATCCCCATTCCCCGGCCAGGATTCCCTGCCCGGCGACCCGGACGGGGACGGCTATTTTGAAGATATCAACGGAAATGGCCGGGTTGACTACGATGACGTGGTCGTCTTCTTCCTTTCCCTGGAATGGCTGGAAGAAAACCTCGTTCCCAACCCCTTTGATTACAACGGGAACGGCAGGGTTGACTTTGACGATATTTTCAGCCTCTTCCAGGAGGTCTGATACCTCATCCGGGGGGACCTGCCCTCCCCTCCCCCCACGGGAAGAAGGGTCAAAATTCCGCTTTTTCCCGTATCCCGACACCTATTAAAACATATCCCGCACACCATATATGGAAACCATGAAGGCGGTTCTGGGCCTCGAAGACGGCACGTGCATGGCCGGTGAAGGATTTGGCGGGAAGGGGGAGTGCGCAGGAGAACTTGTCTTTTCCACGCAGATGGGCGGTTACATGGAAGCTCTCACCGACCCCAGTTACCACGGGCAGATCCTGATGTTCACGTTCCCGACGATCGGGAACTACGGTGTCGACCGGATGAATTTCCAGGCCCCGAGGGTCTGGGCCCGCGGGTGCGTTGTCCGGGAAGTCTGCCCCGTCCCCGAGGCCTGGCCCTCGCTCTCGCAGTTCTTTGAAGAAAATGGTCTCCTTGGGATCCAGGGGGTTGACACCCGCATGCTCACCATCAAAACGAGGGTCGAAGGGACCCTCCGGGCTGGCCTCGTTGTGGGGAACGATGACAGCGAAAGGGCCATTGAACTGGCACGGAATGCTCCCCCCCTCTCCCAGGTCGACCTCATCCCCGACGTCTCCTGCCGGGAGCCCTACCGCATCCCCGGGAAGGGGAAACGGATCGCCTTCATCGACCTCGGCCTGAAGAAGAACATGCTCGTCAGTCTCCGGCACAGGGATGCGGACGTGCACGTCTTTCCCCATGACTGTACCCCGGACCAGGTGACCGCGTGCAGGCCCGACGCCCTCTTCATCAGCAACGGGCCCGGGGACCCTGTCCTTGCCACGCACGCAATACGGTGCGTGAAAGAACTGGCAGGCACCCTCCCGATCTATGGTATATGCATGGGCAACCAGATCTGCGCCCTCGGGCTCGGGGCAAAGACGTACAAGATGAAGTTCGGGCACCGGGGGACGAACCAGCCCGTCCGGTACAAGGACGGGAGCATCTACATCACGACCCAGAACCACGGGTATGCCGTTGATGCATCGACCCTTCCCGAGGGGACGAGTGTCATCTACACCAACGTGAACGACGGGACCCTCGAGGGATTCGAAGACCCGTACCTTGACATCACCTGCGTCCAGTTCCACCCCGAGGCCCACGGGGGTCCCCGGGATACTGAGATACCCTTCTTTGACACGATGTTCCGGAGGCTGGCCTGATGCCAAAGAAACCCCATATCAGGAAGGTTCTCCTGATCGGGTCGGGGCCCATCCAGATCGGACAGGCCGCAGAGTTCGACTTCTCCGGTTCCCAGGCATGCAGGGCGCTGCGCGAAGAGGGGGTCAGGGTCGTCCTCGTGAACTCGAACCCGGCGACGATCCAGACCGACCCAGAAATGGCGGACGTGATCTACATCGAGCCCATCAAGGCCGATATCATCGAGAAGATCATCAGGAAGGAGAGACCCGACGGTATCCTTTCCGGGATGGGGGGGCAGACGGGTCTCAACATGACCGCGGAACTTGCCGAACGGGGCGCTCTCGCGGGGGTCGAGATCCTCGGCACCCCCCTTGAGGCAATCTACCAGGGAGAGGACCGGGAGAAGTTCCGGGCACTCATGGAGCGGATTGGAGAGCCGGTCCCCCGGAGCATGATACTCAACCGCATGGACCAGGTCGAGGAGGCGCTGCGGACCGTCGGGCTCCCTGCGATCATCCGCCCTGCCTATACCCTGGGCGGCTCGGGGGGTGGCATTGCCCACACGCGGGAAGAACTTGTCCGGATCATCGAGATCGGGCTTTCCCGTTCCCGCATTCACCAGGTTCTCGTCGAAGAGTCCGTCGTCGGCTGGAAGGAGATCGAGTTCGAGGTGATGCGGGATGCCGCCGATACCTGCATCATCGTCTGCGGGATGGAGAACGTGGACGCGATGGGCATCCATACCGGGGAGAGTGTCGTTGTCGCTCCCATCCTCACCCTCCGAGACGACGAGTTCCAGACCCTTCGGAGTGCTGCCATCAAGATCATCCGGGCACTCGATGTCCAGGGAGGGTGCAACATCCAGTTTGCTTACCGGGATGGCGAGTACCGCGTCATCGAGGTCAACCCCCGCGTCTCCCGCTCGTCTGCCCTTGCCTCCAAGGCCACGGGGTACCCCATCGCGCGGGTCGCCGCCAAGATCGCCATCGGGCTCCGGCTCGACGAGATAACAAACAGTGTCACGGGGTGCACGCCGGCATCGTTTGAGCCGGCCATCGACTACATCGTGGTGAAGGTCCCCCGCTGGCCGTTTGACAAGTTCAGGAACGCGGACCGGACCCTGACCACCTCGATGAAGAGCACGGGTGAGGTCATGGCAATCGGCAGGACCGTCGAGGAGGCTTTCAAGAAGGCACTCCGGTCCCTTGATACCGACATTGAACCGCACACGCAACCCGCGGAGATACGGATGATCCTCTCCCGTCCCACGGACGAGAGGTTCCACACGCTCTTTGACGCCGTCCGCGCCGGGTTCTCTGTCGGGGAGATTGCAGACCTGACACACATCTCCCCGTTCTTCATCGAGAAGGTCAAAAACATCGTCGAGATGGAGAGGAAACTTGCAGGAAATCCCGGCAGGGAAGACATCCTGCGTGCACGGAAGTTCGGGTTCTCTGCCGCCGAGATCGCGTCGCTGACAGGGATGTCGCCGGACGAGGTCCGGGAGACGGCCGGGGAACCGACCTACAAGATCGTTGACACGTGTGCCGCGGAGTTCCCCGCCCGGACTCCCTATTTCTACTCGACCTGGGACACCGAGTGCGAGATCCCCCGGACGGACCGCCAGAAGGTCCTCATCCTTGGCTCGGGGCCGATCCGGATCGGGCAGGGGATAGAGTTTGATTACTGCACGGTCCACGCCGTCAAGGCACTCCGGGAGGAAAACGTCGAGGTCCATATCGTCAACAATAACCCGGAGACCGTCTCCACCGACTTTGACACCTCCGACCGCCTCTTCTTCGAACCCATGACGCTCGAGGACGTCGTCAACATCCTGCGGAAAGATACCTACATGGGCGTCATGGTCCAGTTCGGCGGACAGAACGCCGTGAACCTGGCAGTACCCCTCCATGCGGAGCTGAAAAGGATTGGGCTTGCCACCCGGATCCTCGGGACATCCCCCGACTCCATGGACATCGCCGAGGACCGCGACCGGTTCAGCGTCCTCCTCGACCAGCTCGGGATACCGAGCCCGCCCAACAGTTCTGCCTATTCCCTCGACGAGGCGCGGCAAAAGGCCGCGGCCATCGGGTACCCGGTCCTCGTCCGGCCGTCCTACGTTCTCGGCGGTCGTGCGATGGAGATCATCCACGACGAGATCGAGCTCGAGGGGTACATGAAGGAGGCCGTGAGGGTGAGCCGGAACCACCCGGTGCTCATCGATTCCTTCCTCCAGAACGCGATTGAGCTTGACGTTGATGCCGTCTGCGACGGGTCCGATGTCCTCATCGGCGGCATCATGGAACACATCGAGGAGGCCGGGGTCCACAGCGGTGACTCGGCATGCGTCATCCCGACCCAGTCCCTCCCGCCTTCCATCATCGAGACCGTGAAGGAGTATACCCGGAAAATTGCACGTGCACTCGGCGTTGTTGGCCTCATCAACATCCAGCTCGCCGTCAAGGACGGCATGGTCTTTGTCCTTGAAGCAAACCCCCGGGCGAGCAGGACTGTCCCCTTCGTGAGCAAGGCAACCGGTATCCCGCTGGCAAAGATAGCGGCAAAGGTCATGATCGGAAAGAAACTCCGTGACCTGGCATACCATGAAAAGGCCTTCTCCCACGTGGCCGTGAAAGAAGTCCTCCTCCCCTTCAACAAGCTCCCCGGCGTGGACACGGTGCTCGGGCCCGAGATGAAGAGTACCGGCGAGGTCATGGGCATTGACTACGACTTCGGCCGGGCGTACTACAAGGCCTGCGTCTCGGCCGATAACTCGCTCCCCCTCGAGGGAAACATCTTCATCTCGATCTCGAAGGAACAGAAAGACGAGGTCATCCCGATTGCACGCAAGCTCCATGAGATGGGCCTGCGTCTCTACGGGACCGCGGGGACCGTTGAATACCTCAATGGCGCAGGGATCCCGGCCCACCAGGTCAGGAAGGTCCAGGAAGGGTCACCCAACGCGATCGACCTCCTCCGGCGGGGCGAGATCCGTCTCATCATCAACACCCCGACGGACAAGCAATCCCGGCAGGACCACTACCAGATCATGAGGGCGGCCGTGGATTACGGTGTCCCCTACATTACGACCGTCCAGGCGGCGAGGGCCGCAACCATGGCAATCGAGGCAATCAGGAAGGAGCAGCTCACGATTGAGCCACTCTCGCACTACCTCGAGGCGATGTGAGGATCCGATTCTCATTTTTTTTCTCCCCGTCCGGATCCTCTCCATTGTCCGGATTTCACAGTGCTGGGAGAGCGTGACCGGGGACGTTCTCTCATCCCGGTTCACATCCCCCTGTCCGTCCCCCACAAAAAAATAGCATTATTACCGCGAAAGGGGCAATGAATAGGTATTATCTTTTCCAATAGACAGCCAGGAGTGCATGAAAAATGGGAAAGGGAACGGTAGTCCTTGCCTATTCCGGCGGGCTCGATACATCGATCTGCATCCCCCTCCTTCGGGAGCGCTACGGGTACGACCGCGTGGTCACCGTCGCGGTGAACGTCGGGCAGCGGGATGAAGAGATCAGGACCGCGACGGAGAAAGGTCGCAAGCTGGCCGATACGCATTACACGATCGATGCCCGCGAGAAGTTCGTCACCGGGTACATCCTCCCGGCGATCAGGGCAAACGGCTCCTACGAGGGATACCCGATGGGGACCGCGCTCGCCCGCCCGCTCATCGCCGAGGAGGTCGTCGCGGTTGCAGCCCGGGAAGGTGCCCATGCCGTTGCCCATGGGTGTACGGGGAAAGGAAACGACCAGCTCCGGTTCGATTTTATATTCCGGATGGCGGGACTGGACGTGATCGCCCCCATCCGTGAGCTCAACCTCACGCGGGACTGGGAGATCGACTATGCCAGAGAACACGATATCCCCGTCCCCGTCGGGAAGGGGAGGCCGTGGAGCGTGGACGAAAACATCTGGAGCAGGAGTATCGAGGGAGGGATGCTCGAGGACCCTGCCTACCACCCGCCCGAGGAGATCTATGCATGGACCGTCTCTCCCCACGATGCCCCGGACACGCCCGAGATCCTTGCGATCGACTTCATCAAGGGGATCCCCCACCGGCTCAACGACGTGGAATACGGACCCTTTGACCTGATCAGGGAATTGAATACCCGGGCCGGCCGGCACGGCATCGGGAGGAACAACATGATCGAGGACCGGATCCTCGGGCTGAAGGCCCGTGAGATCTACGAGCACCCGGCAGCCACCGTGCTCCTCCTGGCCCACCATGACCTCGAGCACCTCACCCTCACCCGCCAGGAACTCGCCTTCAAGCACATCGTCGACGAGAAATGGTCGGAACTCGCCTACATGGGCCTCGTCCACGAGCCGCTCTTCCATGACCTTTCTGCGTTCATCGCGCAGTCCCAGGAGAGGGTCACGGGCAGGGTCGAGGTGGAGATGTTCAAGGGCTGTTGCAGGGTCCTGGGGCGGTCGTCCCCGGAAGGGCTCTACTCGGGTGACCTCGTCTCGTTCGATACGACCTCGATCGACCAGTGCCACGCAATTGGTGTCTCGGCCTACTACGGGATCCAGGCGCGGCTGGCGGAGCAGGGAAAGCGGGGGAAAGAGTAATCCCCCCACTCCCCTGTTTTTTTTACAGCCTCTTTTTTGAGATCTCCCGGTTGATTTTGGATACATGCGGCGATGGCATGACTCCGGTGGGTTATCCTCACGCAAGGATGGGGGGACAATTGCCTCTCTTGCACATCCCCATTACCCGACGGAAAATTGTGATAGGCCCAAAGGGAACTACCCGGCCGGGGAGAGGGTCAAAAAAAGTGTGGGGAGATCTACAGTAACTTCTTCCCGGCGTGGGGGCCGGGGTTGCACTCAAAGACTTCCGTGATCTTCATCACGAGGAGGGACTTTGCCGGGAGTTCCGGTTTCTTGTCGTGGACCATCTTCTTCATCTTCTCGTAGTCGGGACCCGCGGTCTTGACCTCCACTGTTCCCTTGATCTGGAAGCACTTCTTTGCGTCCGGGTCCCAGATGTAGATCGCCGCGTGCGGGTTCTCCTTCACGTTTGCGAGGGTCTTGTGCATGTAGTTGTCCGCGAGCCAGAGGGTGTCATCGGCGGCCATGATCACGAATGCAATCGGGGCGACGTTCGGAACTCCCTTCTTGGAAGCGGTTGCCACCGGGAAGAGCTTGATCTTTGCAAAAGTCTCTTTCATCTCGGGTGTCAGGTTCACCATTCTCTCATTCACCTCGTTTTCCTGGGGATTAAACAGCGTGGTAGTGCCGTTACTACTCCAGTATGTCTCCCTCCCCATATTCTTTTTGGGAGCTGCTGCCCGATACCCCAATAAGGGGAGAAACCAATACAGGGATGACAAAAGAACCATCCATGGCGGGCACATACGAAAGCGGGCCATCGTACCTCTCTTTGCACCGGTCCGGGGAACTGGAACGGCGTGTGAAACATGCCGGGGAGCTACTCTCACCCTGCCGGGTCTGCCCGCGGCAGTGCGGTGTTGACAGGTCCGCCGGAAAGACGGGGTACTGCGGGGGAGGTTTTCTCCCGAAGGTCTCTTCTTTTGGTCCCCACTTTGGAGAGGAGCCTCCCCTGGTCGGGAGTTCCGGGTCCGGTACGATCTTTTTTGCAGGGTGTTCCCTGCGGTGTGCCTTCTGCCAGAACTACGAGATCAGCCAGGAGAGGTATGGCAGGGAGGTCAGCTGCGAGGAACTGGCCCGGATCATGCTTTGGCTCCAGGACAGGGGGTGCCACAACATCAACCTCGTTTCGCCCACCCACTTTGTCCCCCAGATCGTCCGGTCTGTCTCGATCGCCGCCGGGCAGGGTCTCGCCATCCCCCTCGTGTACAACACAGGCAGTTACGATTCGGTCGAGACACTGCGCATCCTCGACGGCATCGTCGATATCTACATGCCGGATGCAAAGTATGCAGATGACGAGATTGCGCTCGTTCTCTCCGAAGCCCCCCGGTACGTTGAAATTATGGAGGCGGCGATCGTGGAGATGCAGCGGCAGGTCGGCGACCTGGTGATTGAAAGGGGAATTGCACGGAGGGGACTCATCATTCGCCACCTCGTCCTCCCCGGCGGCCTTGCCGGGAGCGGGCGGGTCTTTGCATTCATTGCAGAGAGGGTATCCCGGGATGCCTACATCAACATCATGGACCAGTACCGCCCCTGCGGGAGGGTTGGGGACTTCCTGGCAGATCCGCGATTGAAGGTTTTGAACCGTCGCTTGACGGTCAAGGAGTACAAGGAGGCGGTGGAAGCAGCACAAAGGGCGGGACTGCACCGCGGTATCCCGCTTGGGAACCGGTAAAGGAAAGAGACGCCCCGGCCGGGACTTGAACCCGGGTCAAAAGCTCCGCAGGCTTCTAGGATATCCACTACCCTACCGGGACACTGGCTATAGTTATCTCGCCTGGATGCTTAAATAGTTCACTCCTGGTAAATATAGGGGGGATTGCGCGGGTTTCGTAATGCCTGGGATAAGAACACCCGTGCCAGCCCTACCTCAACGTTTCCACGGGATATGCCGCTTGCCAAGGAAAACGGGAAGGTATATGCCTCCCGGTGCGAATATATTTCTCACTTATCCGGGTCGTACCATGAAAAAAGCCTTGATTACCGGGATTACCGGGCAGGACGGCTCCTACCTCGCCGAGCTCCTCCTCTCGAGGGGTTACGAGGTGCACGGCCTTGTACGGAGGTCCTCGTCGCTCAATACCAGCAGGATCGCCCACATCTTCCCCGAGGCAGAGATTGCCGGGACAGCATCGAGCGGGTCGGGACTCTTCCTGCACTACGGGGACCTCTCTGATTCCGAGCAAATCTCGACCATCATGGACAGGGTCCGCCCCGACGAGGTGTACAACCTTGCCGCCCAGAGCCACGTCCGGGTCTCTTTTGATACCCCGGAGTACACCGGGAATATCACGGGCCTTGGGACGACCCGCCTGCTCGAGGCTGCCCGCCGGAGCAACCCCGGCGTCCGGTTCTACCAGGCATCGAGCAGCGAGATGTTCGGCGGCTCCAACCCCCCGCAGAACGAGGAGACGCCATTTTACCCCCGCAGTCCCTACGCGTGTGCGAAAGTCTATGCCTACTGGATGACGCGGAATTACCGGGAAGGGTACGGGATGTATGCCTGCAACGGCATCCTCTTCAACCACGAGTCCCCCCGCCGGGGCGAGACCTTCGTGACACGCAAGATCACGCGGGGTATTGCACGGATACTCTCGGGCAGGGAGAAGTCCCTTGCCCTCGGGAACCTCGAGGCAAAGCGCGACTGGGGTTTCTCGCCGGAGTACGTGGAATGCATGTGGATGATGCTCCAGCAGGCCAAGGCTGACGACTTCGTGATCGGGACGGGTGAGACCCATTCCGTCCAGGAGTTCGTGGAGGCAGCGTTCCGGTACGCAGACCTCGACATGGACGAGCACGTGAGAATCGACCAGAAATACTTCCGCCCGACCGAGGTGGACGTGCTCATCGCCGACCCGCGGAAGGCAGAAAAGGTTCTTGGCTGGAAGGCCCGGGTCCGGTTCGGTGACCTGGTCAAGGTCATGGTGGACGCAGACATGCGGGCGTTCGGGCTTGAGCCCATCGGTGAGGGCGACAGGATACTGGAAAAGAGGTTTGGCAACAAGTGGTGGAAGGGGGACTAGAGCGGTGAGTTACTGGGATGGGAAGAGCATCCTCATCACGGGCGGTGCCGGTTTCCTTGGGAGTGCCATTGTCGAACAGCTGCTGAAGCGGGGGGTTGGAGCCGCGCAGCTCGCGATCCCCCGGAGCCGCGATCTCGACCTCCGGAAGTGGGAAAACTGCCAGAAAGCGGTGGAAGGCAAGGATATTGTCATCCACCTTGCCGCAAGGGTCGGCGGGATCGGCTTTAACCAGAAGTATCCTGCCGAGCTCTTCTTTGACAATGCCATCATGGGGATACAGGTCATCGAGGCCGCTCGCCAGGCCGGGGTCGAAAAATGCGTCGTCCTCGGGACCGTCTGCGCGTACCCGAAGTTCACACCGGTCCCCTTCAGGGAAGAGGACCTCTGGAACGGGTACCCCGAGGAGACCAACGCGCCCTATGGGCTTGCAAAGAAGATGCTCCTTGTCCAGTGCCAGGCATACCGCCAGCAGTACGGGTTCAATGCGATCTATCTCCTGCCCGTGAACCTCTACGGCCCCCATGACAACTTCAACCCCGAGAGCTCCCATGTCATCCCGGCGCTGATTAAGAAGTTTTCCGACGCTGTCTGCAACAGGGAGGAGGTCGTCGAGGTATGGGGGACGGGGAGCGCCTCCCGCGAGTTCCTGTACGTTGACGATGCTGCCCGGGCCATCGTCCTTGCAACCGAGCGGTACAACAAGCCTGACCCGGTGAATATCGGTGCCGGCAACGAGATCAAGATCAGGGAACTCGTGGCGATCATCGCCCGGCACACCGGTTTTTCCGGGAAAATTGTCTGGGACACGACAAAACCCGACGGGCAGCCGCGGCGGGGCCTCGACGTGAGCCGTGCAGAACGGGAATTTGGTTTCCGGGCAGAAGTCCCCTTCGAAGAGGGGTTAAAGAGGACGATCGAGTGGTACCAAAAGACTCTCGGAACGGGTACCACCGGGGAACCGGACCATTGTTGAAAGCTTTTCCGCCGGTGCACGCGAATACGAAGAACAGGGTTACATCATGACGGCGTCGACACCAGCTCCCGACGATCTCCCGGTCACCATCATCACTCCCCCGAAGAAGTGGGTACCCGTGGACTTCCGGGAACTCTGGGCATACCGCGAGCTCCTCTACATCTTCACGTGGCGGGACGTGAAGCTCCGGTACAAGCAGACGGCCCTTGGGGCGGCATGGGCTATCATCCAGCCCCTGTTTGCGATGGTCATCTTCACCGTCATCTTCGGCGGGTTCGCAAAGATCCCCTCCGAGGGCGTCCCCTACCCCCTCTTCAGCTTCGCCGCACTCCTCCCCTGGACCCTGTTTGCGGAGGGGCTCTCCCGGTCGACCCTGAGCATGGTCCAGAACCAGAACATCCTCACGAAAGTCTACTTCCCCCGCCTGGTCATGCCCCTTTCCGGGATCCTCTCCCCGCTGGTCGATTTCGTGGTCGCGTTCTCGATACTTGTCCTTCTGATGGTCTATTACGGGTTTGCACCCACGGTCAACGTCATCTTCCTCCCGCTGTTTGTCCTTTTCGCCGTCCTCGCCTCGCTCTCGGTCGGCATCTGGCTCTCGGCATTAAACGTCATGTACAGGGATTTCCAGTACACCGTCCCGTTCCTGGTCCAGATATGGCTCTATGCCTCTCCCGTCGTCTACCCCAGTTCCCTGTTACCCGAAAAGTGGCAGGTACTCTACGGGTTAAACCCCATGGCGGGGGTGATCGAGGGGTTCCGGTGGGCCCTCCTCGGGACGAGTCCGCCGGGCAGCATGATATGGGTCTCGCTTGCAGTCGTCTTCGTCCTCCTTGTGACGGGGACGTTTTACTTCCGGAAGGTGGAGCAGTATTACGCGGATATCGTGTGAATGGTGGTGATTCCTGTCTCGGAAGCTTTTTTTTCTCTTTTTCTAAAGGCTTATCTCGAATTGGTATTTTTCATCTCATCGCTGTATTATACGGGGAAAGATGAAAAAAATTTTGCCGTTCTCCATGACACGTCAGTCTCCAAACAGCTGCAGGGACGTCCTTTGGGGCGTGGCGGGAGGATCTTTTCTAGCGGTGTGGAGTCGGTCGCCTCTCCCATTGCTCCTCACTACCTATTCGAATATCGAAGACCCCTTTATATCTGGTTAACAATAATTTGAGAGGAAAAGCCAGGTTATTTTCCATTCCTGCATCATGCAGGTTACCCCCTCCTCACTATTTAATTAAGGGGGATGAATATACTTTCAGGAACAATCGCCACCGATCAAACAGGGTGGCAAGACCGGTGCAAGGTGGAGAGATGAAAGTCCGGAAAATTACTTATGGGGTTATTATTTTTACCATTTTCCTTTCTTTATGCATCATAGGGACTGCGGCAGGAAACGAAATTGAACAGGAATGCATCTCCTGTAGCGGGGCAGCAATCCAGGCCACTGACAATGATTCACAGGGATTGGTTTGTCAGGTTCACCAAGGGCCAGTATCCCAGGTCGACGGGGAGAATGATGATGACTGTCCTCCTCTTTTCTCAATGTCACTATCAACTCCGGGGGGTTCTGATCAGGCAGAGGAGTCCACTCCGCCCGGCAGCGATCTCCTCGTAGGACAAGTCAATTCCGAAATCATTACAACCCCGACTCAAACGGTTTTCCCCAGCATTGACCCGGCAATTACTCCCGCTTCCCCTTCCCTCGCAGATCCCAATCCCTCCTCCACTATGGGAGAGGAAATACCATGCCTCCAATGCACGGTCAAACAGGGAGAGAAACAGGGAGAGACCCCCGCAAGTTCTCTTGCTTTCCGGGAGAGAAAACAAAAGGAATTGGAAAATATCCAATCAGCCATCAAAGCGCAGGGGAAGAAATGGGTAGCAGGGTGGACATCAGTATTCGACCTGCCTGACAACGAACGCAAAAATATGCTTGGTCTCATACATGTATCAACAGAAAATTCATTCAGTTCGGAAGGGGGATCGGGTGTTTCACCCGAAAATTTCTCATCTGGTATCCAAAGCGTTCCTCCCTCTCTCGACTGGAGGGTTAATGGCGGTGACTTTACAACCCCCATCCGCAACCAGGGGGATTGCGGGAGTTGCTGGGCATTTGCAACCCTCGGGACACTTGAGTCCCGGATGGAAATTGCATACAACAACCCTAACCTCAACCCAGACTTTGCGGAGCAGGACCTTCTCTCCTGTCCGGGATGCGGGAGCTGTGACGGAGCCACTATGAGCTGTCCCCTCAACTGGGTGCTCAATCAAGGTGTCATGAACGAGTCCTGTTTCCCTTACAAGGCACAAGTGACCACCTGTAATCCTGGTTGCAGCCGAGCTAACCGTATATCAGAATGGCACCGGATATACCCCCTTAACAATGAAGCAGCAATCAAGGACGCGCTGACAAGAGGACCAATAATCGGAACTTTCGTTGTCTATTCAGACTTCTATTCTTATAAAACAGGCATCTATGAAAATACAACTGACGATTTCGAAGGCTACCATGCCATCGTCATTGTCGGGTATGGACAGGATGGGGGAGGAACATACTGGATATGCAAGAACAGTTGGGGAACAGGCTGGGGCGAGGCGGGATGGTTCAAAATCCGGTCTGGAAATTGCGAAATAAACAATGAACTGTACGAGCTCACCGTCTCCCCAGTCCCTGGCCCGATCGCAGAATTCAAGGCCACACCGGCCACTGGTGTAGCGCCGCTTTCCGTCCAGTTCACCGACCTCTCCTCCAACTCCCCTACCGCCTGGCAGTGGAACTTCGGTGACGGGACATCCAATGCAACCGTCCAGAACCCCGTGCATAATTATACTGCCGCCGGGACCTATACCGTCACGCTTACCGTCTCGAATTCTTACGGCTCCAACACCACCCGGAAATCCAACTACATCACCGTCACTCCACCCCCGCCGTTCCTCTCCGGCTGGTCCTACCGCAAACTCCACACCATCTCCGGATCTTCATCCCCGCTCACCGATTACCAGGTCCGGTTCAAAGTCTGGAACACGACCGGTACCGATACCGGCGAGAACGTCTACCTCGGAACCAAGGTCAACCCGGATTTCTCGGATGTCCGGTTCACTACTACCGACAATACCGTCCTCTCCTACTGGGTCCAGGAGACCGGATCTAATTACGCCATCGTTTGGGTCAGGGTCCCCTCCATCCCCACCACCGGAACTCAATTCTACCTCTACTACGGGAACCCCGCGGCAACCTCCCTCTCCAACGGTGATGCAACGTTCCTGTTCTTCGATGATTTTGAGGGGACCAGCCTGAATGCGACTAAATGGAACATTGGTGGCAGCACACCGACGGTGATCGTAAGTGGCGGAGTCGTAACAGTTACGGCATCTAAGTCAGCATACCAGGGTATTTATTCAAAAGCAACATTCGGTGGTAATCACGTTATCATGGGAAAGTGGAAACAAGCAACAACCAGTTCGGTTTCATATCCAGCAATTGGATTCAACAATGCTGATGCCTCGCGGCAAGTAATCATTTTTGCCCGCACTGATGGCTCTAACAAATTCCAAGGAAAAACACTTAGTGGTAGTAGCTATACATTTATTGACCTTTTTGGCCCACTTGATACCAATTGGCACAACGTTGAGGTATATCGAATCTCATCGACATCGGCTACATTTGTTATCGATGGGACAACCAGGACAACATCATCAACGATACCATCCGATTCTTTACCTGCAGCAATAACAAGTTGGGGTACTCCAAACAGTGCGATATGTGATAGGATTGCCGTCAGAAAACATGTATCCCCAGAACCCGCCGTCGTGACCTGGGGGACCGAAAGCGTCAACCCTGTTCCACCATCTGTCCAATTCTCCGCGTCCCCGACATCTGGCCAATACCCCCTTACCGTCCAGTTCACCGACCTCTCCTCCAACTCCCCTACCGCCTGGCAGTGGAACTTCGGTGACGGGACATCCAATGCAACCGTCCAGAACCCCGTGCATAATTATACTGCCGCCGGGACCTATACCGT